>Ga0137308_100262_pt1 | contig 96037 bp, 76 predicted proteins | sample Inofrocosms_June_FD_97181 | JGI IMG/M metagenome (GOLD analysis project Ga0137308, IMG submission 97181) | Mouse cecal microbial communities from Vienna, Austria - N-Acetylneuraminic and N-Acetylglucosamine D2O microcosms_June | ecosystem: Host-associated > Mammals > Digestive system > Large...
CAAATATCCGGTGTGGAAGGATGGGAAACCGCCGAAGGGGCTGCTTGTATACAGCGCAGTCATGATTGCGGCGGCTGTGGGGCTGTCCCTGTTTGTCACGGATTTCTACAGTGACAATACCTTCCTGTTCACACTTAAGAGAGTGATCATGCTCGCGCTTCTCTGGCCCGTTGCATACACGGATTTCACGGCCTACCGGATTCCGAACCTGTTTATTGTAACTGGGATCGCGGCCAGGGCGGCGGTGCTGGCGGCGGAATTTTGTTGGGAGAGGGACACATTGCTTTCCTATCTGCTGACGGAGGTGATCGCCAGCGCGGTTTTGTTTCTGGTAGCGGTGTTGTGCGCGCTGATTGTCAAAAACAGTATCGGCGGCGGTGATATGAAACTGTTTGTGGTGATGGGGCTGCTGCTGGGATTGCAGGGAACCTGGGGAGCGATATTCCTGTCGCTGATCGTCTCCTTTATTGTGGCCGTGGCTTTGCTGATTACCAGGAAAAAGTCCAGGAAGGACGCCATTCCCTTCGGCCCGGCGCTGGCAGCGGGCACTTATCTGTCCATATTTTTGACAGGAATGTGAGCATGTTCCCATGGGGCATACGGATCCACACAAAGGCGGCGCGGACGGCCGGACGCAGAACATCGGATCCGCGTGTCGGCAAGGGATATGCGAAGCGCTATACGCACGAGCGATGAAATTTGCCGCCATGTCCCTGAAATCTTTCGCTCGTGAGTCGGGTTACTTGGCAGATTTTAGTGACCGTCAGTATAAATTGGAGGTTTCATACCATGAAAAACTACAGATTTTTAGCGCCCATTGTGCTGATTGTCCTGTACGTATTGGGAGTATATATGATCGGCAGCAACAATGTGAAGGAAGAGACGCAGTACCGCCAATACCTGGAGGATGCCAGAACCTATGCGTCCCAGGAGATAGAGATCTATGCGGTGCAGAATTATCAGGACGCCATCGACATGCGTCCCTCTCTGGAACTCTACATGGAAGTGGCAAAGTTTTACCGGGACACTATGGAAGACCTGAAAAAGGCAGCGCAGTGGGGAGAAACTTTGCTGTCCAAATATCCCAAGACCCCCGAGCCCTACGAGTTCCAGTTGGACATATATCTGCAAAATCAGGACTATGTGGCTTTTTTTGAACTATATGACAGAATGGTGGCCCGGCATGTGTTCTCGGAGACGGCGGATGCCATGTATGATTCGGTGGAATATGTGTTCTACGAAGAGGGAGAATATGACGAGATGTCCATATTCAGCAACAATATGGCGTCGGTGCGCAGAAACGAGACCTGGGGATACTGCAACAGCCAGGGCAAGAAAAAGGTCAAAACCCTCTATACATATGCGGGAGCGTTCAACAATGATATGGCCCCGGTGGTGGATGCGGAGGGAGAAGCTTATTACATTGACAGCAACGGCAACAAGGTTATGGCAGTGAATGTGGAGGATGTCCAGGGGCTGGGCGTTATGTCCGCGGCGGATATCTACTCCGTCTTCAACGGGAGAGAGTGGAACTACTACAACAAGTCGGGAGAACTGCTGATGGGCGGGTTTCTGGAGGGATCCACTTTTGCCAGCGGCCTGGCGGCAGCCAGAACAAAGGAGGGGTGGAAGATCTATGATCTGAAAGGAAATGTAAAGTCAGGCGCGGTCTACGAGGATGTGGTCATGGACGAGAAACAGATGGCCTACAGAAATGAGCGTCTTTTTGTCAGGGCAGCCCAGGGCTATATCATGATTGACGGGGAGGGCGGCCGGATAGGGACAGATGTCTATGAAGACGCAAGGATTTTTTATGAAAGTACCTATGCGGCCGTCAAGAAAGACGGCAAATGGGGCTTTATTGACAAGGACGGCAGCTGGTTCATAGAGCCCGCTTACGAGGATGCCAGAAGCTTTTTGAACGGATATGCCGCGGTGCAGAAGGACGAACTGTGGGGCTTTGTCAATATGGATAAGGAATTGTGCATCCCCTGCCAGTTTGCGGAGACCAAGGACTTCACCGCAAAGGGAACGGTGCCGGTCAGAAAGAACCAGACCTGGTCCGTGCTGCTTTTGTACAAGGAAAATTATTAGGCATTTGCGAAACTCCCTTTCCGGGAACAGTGGATGGGCAATATATACAAAATAAGGGCGACTGGCCACTGCATCGGAGCCCGTTTTTGTATATATTGACCAGCCACGTCACTTGCGGAGAACGTTTCGCAATTGCCTAGGAAAATTATTAGAGTAAGGAGAGTCAAACATGGCATTTACATTTGAGACAAGCGGGAACAACACTTTTCTGGTGTATGCGATTCAGGAGGAGGATGTGCTGGACACCATGACGCTGGGCATGATCACCAACAACAGGATTCCCGGCATGGCATCCGTGCTGTATACCCAGATGAACCAGGATTGTTTTCTGAAGTACAATGTGACCGCCAAGGTCACGGTGAGGCAATTCTTCTCCGGTGTTGTGAATAAGCGCAGGCTTCTGGGGGTCTTTTCCGGCGTGGCGGAGGCGCTGGCTGCGGCGGAGGAATATATGATCGACAACGGATCCCTGCTGCTGGATATGGATTATATATATGCGGATGTCAGAAGCTGCAGAGCGGAGGTGGTCTGTCTGCCTGTGGTCAGGGAGACAGGGGCCGTGGACAGCGGCCTGTTTTTTAAAAATATTATGTTTTCCACTCAGTTTGACCAGACGGAGAACTGTGATTATGTGGCCAGAATCATCAATTATCTGAACAGCACACCGGTGTTTGCGGTGGAGGATTTTCTGCGTCTGCTGGAGGAACTGCAGGGGACGGGGGGGACTTCTTCATATGGAGGACAGACGCCCCAGCCGGATCCGGCGCCCCAGACAGGCGCGCAGATGCAGTTCAAGCAGTCTACGTCAAAGCCGCAGGTCAATTCCAAGGCACAGCCACAGCAGCCCGCTCCGGTGTCCCAGGTAAGCGCTGACGCCCGGTCTCAACAGCCTGCTGAGGCTCCCCGGGCCGGCGCCGCAGTACAGTCCCAGCAGTCCGCTCCGGTTTTTCCGGCAAAAAACAAGGCGCAATCCCAGGCACAGTCTCAGCAGCCTGCTCCCACCTTTGGGAAACAGGGAAGTCCTGTGGCGGCCGAAATGGGTTTTGCGGTACCGGGACAGGGTGGTGACGGCGGTTTTGCGGTACCGGGACAGGGTGGTGACGGCGGCTTTGCGGTGCCCGGGCAGGGGAACGGCGGCGGTGCGGACTCACAGGCCGGGGCAGGAAAAAAGCAGAAGAAGGCGCAGCAGAAAGCAGTTCCCGAGCAGTCCGATTCCCAGCAGCCTGCCTCGGAAAAAGGGATGTCCATGTTCTATCTGCTGCAGCATTATAACAAGGAGAACGCCGCAGCATATAAGGCCCAGAAAGAGGCTAAGAAAAAGGGCGGGAATGCGGCGCCTGCTGCTAACTCTGTGCCTGCCTCCGGGTTTGCGGTACCCGGGCAGCAGGCACAGCCTCCGGTGCAGCAGTCCGGTGTACAATGGTCCTCCGTCCAGGCCCAGGTGCAGCAGCCAGCGCAGCCTGCCTTTCAGTCTTCGGTACAGCCCCAGTTATCGCCGGCGCAGTCTTTTTCCGGCAGTGATAACTTTGGGGACACGGTGGTTATGGGAGCCGAGGGCTTTTTGGAGGACACGGTGGTGATCGGTGACGCAATAGCCGCGTCCGCCATAAAGCCCTATCTGCTCCGCAGCAGCAACAATGAAAGGATTCTTCTGGACAGGCCCATCTTCCACATTGGGAAGGAGAGGAGTTATGTGGACTACTGCATCAGCGGCAATCCCACCATCAGCCGCAGCCATGCGGACTTTATCAACAGGAACGGACAATTCTTTATTGTGGATAACAACTCCACCAACCACACCTACATAAACGGGGAAATGATTCCCAGCAACACGGAGATACCGCTGTCCCATGGAACCAAGATCCGCCTCTCCAACGAAGAATTTGAATTTCTGACATTTTAAAGGTATAAAGCGATGAGATTTATGGTTTCTGCCAGCACGGATGCGGGCAATGTCAAAGCTGCCAATCAGGACAGCGTGAGCGTACAGCTGCTGGAGCATGACGGGCGGCAGCTGGTATTTGCCATTCTCTGCGACGGCATGGGCGGTCTGCAGAAGGGCGAACTGGCCAGCGCCAGCGTTATACATGCTTTTCGCGGCTGGTGCAGCAAAAGGCTGACAGTTTTGCTGCAAAAGGGTCTGCAGGACGGTGACATCCGGCGGGAATGGACGCAGGTTATCACAGAGCGCAACGAAAAGATTAAGGCATATGGAAGAGAAAACGGTGTGCGGCTGGGAACGACGGCCACAGTGCTGCTGTTGACGGAGGGCCGGTACTATGTGGCCAATGTGGGGGATTCCAGAGCTTATGAACTACAAATGCAGGTGACCCAGATCACCAGGGATCAGTCAGTGGTGGCCAGAGAGATTGAGATGGGGCTTTTGGCCCCGGAGCAGGCGGAGACAGATCCCCGCAGAAGCGTACTGCTGCAATGCATAGGCGCATCCGAGACGGTATATCCGGATTTCTTTTTTGGGACACCTCTTAACCATGCCGTCTACCTGCTGTGCAGCGACGGTTTCCGCCATAAGATTACGCCTGCGGAACTGCTGGCCTACCTGGAACCCTATCGCATGAACAGCCCGGAAAATATGCGGCAGAATGAGCAGGCATTGATCCGGATGGTAAAGGAGCGCAATGAGCGGGATAACATTACAGTGGCTACTATCAGGACTTATGAGTGATGGCATGAAGCGGGAGGGGCATTTCCGTGAGGCGGACGCTGCCGCATCGGGGAAGGACATAATGACGGACGGGGCCATGTCGGAGACGGTCCTGCTGGGGGTTATGATTTTGGCAGCCGTGCTGTTGGCGATCTGTCTGGTTCTATTGCTGATCCGCCTGCTCGGAAGGCGGCAAAGGCACAGAACAGCCAGGGTGTCTTCTTTGAATGCAGGTTCCATAACCCAGGAACTGCCGGTGACGGAAGTGCAGGCGGCTTTACGGCCGGTGAAGGTACTGAAAGACATTGTCTATTGTGAGAGCGAGGAGATCATCCCTTAAGGCACAGCGGGAGGGTTTTACGGAAGGAGAGGAAAGATGCTTGGTTTATCGGAGAGTGAAATGTTTTTCTATGGCGGCATCGCCTTGATGGCGGCGGCGGGAATCCTGGCGGCGCTTTGCATGGTGATCTTCACATGCACAGGCAGGCGGTTAAAGAAGAAGCTGGAACAGGAATACGGGAAACCGCAGAGGTAGTGTCCGGCCAAATCGGCTAAAGCGATGGGCGGTTGCGGAACGTTCGCAATCGTCTGGAAAAACAAAGCGTGAGGAGAGCAGAGGAAAATGCCACAGGTAATTGCGGGAACATATGAGTTAAAAGAGAAAATCGGGGCCGGCGGCGGCGGAGTGGTATATCTGGGGCGGCATATACGTCTGGATAAACCGGTGGTGCTCAAGGCGGATAAGCGGACCCTGAGCATCGGCACGGAGACGCTGCGGCGGGAGGTGGATCTGTTAAAGGGACTCAGCCACACTTATATCCCGCAGGTCTATGATTTTGTTCAGGAGGACGGCGTTGTTTACACCGTCATGGACTACATCGAGGGGGAGAGCCTGGACAAGCTGATTGCCAGAGGGCAGCTGCCCGGACAGGCGGAACTGATCCGCTGGGCCTGCCAGCTGCTGGAAGCGCTGGTATATCTGCATGGCAGACCGCCTTACGGCATTCTGCACGGGGATATTAAACCGGCCAATATCATGAGACGTCCGAATGGGGATATGTGCCTCATTGATTTCAATATAGCCCTGGCGCTGGGAGAGGACGGAGCGGTGAAGGTGGGCTTCAGCAGGGGATATGCTTCCCCGGAGCACTATGGGGCGGACTACCTGGTGAGCCACCAGTCGGCTGCAGGCGTTAATTCCCAGTTTAAGGGAAGCAGCTTCTTTAGGTCCGATCGACAGCGGGAGGGAGCGGAAAAGACACTGCAGGAGGATGGCAGCGAAAGCACTTTGGTGCTGGAGGCAGGGTCCGAGAAAACCCAGCTGCTGGAGGAGGGCAAAAGCATGCCGGGCTTTGGGGCGCCCGCAAGGGGCGGATCTGTGAGCCGCTCTTCTTTAGACAAAACCTCCGGCGGCAGGGGCATTCTGCTGGATGTGAGATCGGATATCTACAGCCTGGGAGCCACCCTGTACCATCTGATTTCCGGACAAAAACCCGCCCAGGATGCCCGTGAGGTGGAGCCTCTGGGGAAGGAAGTATGCAGCGCCGCGGTGTCCGCCATCCTGCAAAAGGCCATGGCGCCCCAGCCCGGTGACCGCTACCAGACGGCCCAGGAGATGCTGGCGGCTTTCCGGCAGCTGCACAGACAGGATGGACGTGCCGTGAAACACAGGCGGCGCATAAGGGCAGCGGCGGCAGTGTTATCCTGCGCTTTTCTGGCGGGCGGCGTCTGCACATTTATCGGAATGCGGCAGCTTCAACAGCGGCAGAGCGCCCTTACACTGGCGGAATACTCCGCCAATGCCCTGGCCCAGGGGGATACCACCACGGCTATCCGCCAGGCGCTGCAGGCCATTCCACAGCCCTGCACCGTATTGGATGCCCCGGTGACGGCCCAGGCCCAAAAGGCTCTGACGGACGCTCTGGGCGTCTATGACCTGACAGACGGATATAAGGCTCTGGATGCCCTCAAGCTGCCGGGGGCGCCCTTTCATATCACGCTTTCTCCGGAGGGAAGTCGTCTGGCCGTGGTATACGCCTATGAGGCTGCCGTCTATGATCTGGCGACCCAGCAGAGCATAGCGGTATTGCCTGCACAAAATTCCGCTTTGTCGGATTGCCTCTTTGTGGACGAGAATCATATTGTGTATGCGGGGACGGAGGGCGTCTCAGGATATGATCTGGAGGGACAGAAAGCGGACTGGATAGGAGAAGTGGCCACCACACTTGCCCTGTCCGCGGACGGGCAGGTGGCGGCGGCTGTGGACAGGGATGCCCAGCGGGCTGTGTTTTACCGGACCTCGGACGGCGCCAAACTGGCGGAGCGGGACTTTGAGGGACAGCACCTGCATGTGCCGGCCAATGATATTTTCGCGGATGCGGGAGATGACATTTTTGCCCTGAACGCCGACGGAAGCATGTTGGCGGTGAGTTTCCACAATGGGGGACTGTGGATTTTGGATGTGGACGACCCGGAGGGAGATCTGATCCTGTATGAGGAGTCGGATTACGGGCATTTTGAGGGCGGTTTTTATGGGAAATATTTCGCTTTTACGGCGGAGAAGAGCGGAGAAGCCCAGTTCGGGATTGTTGATATTACAGAGGCGGCGTTCACGGGAGGATTCAGTTCTCAGAACCATCTCATGCTGCAGGCGGACGAGGCGGGGATATACCTGGCCAGCGGCAATCTGCTGGTGCGGATAGAGCCTGATACGTTTGGGGAGCAGGAGACGGCCTATACGGACAATGTCAATATTACAGGTTTTTATGCAGGGCCGGAGCATACGCTGGTGGCCACGGAGGACGGAAGATTTTCCTTTTATGACAGTGCGGCCCGCCGGATGTCGGAAGAGGAAGGGCAATTTACCAGCGATTTTGCGGTTCTCTCGGCAGGGTATGCCGTGATTGCCAACCGCAACGAGCCGTCCCTGCGCCTGATGGCGCTGGAAAATCATCAGGAGGCCCAACTGCTTGCCTATGATCCACGGTATGACCATGATGAGGCCAGAGTCAGCCGGGACGGGCGAACGGCAATGCTTTTCGGATACGAGGACTTCCGCATCTATGATATGGAGGGAAAACTGGTGGTGGAGGGTACATTTCCCGACGCGGACCACATCTATGACCAGCAATTTAGAAAGAGCGAGGAAGGTTCCTGGCTGGAAGTGATCTGGTATGACGGCACCCGGAGGCTTTACAGCGCCGCGGACGGCAGCGTACTTATGGAGGAGATCGGGGAGGCGCCGGAGAAGGATCTGTACGAGGAGTTTGTCACGGAGCGCTACCGGGTAGCCTCCGCCCTGCATGAGGCGCCGGTGGTATATGACGCCGCCACGGGTAAGCAGCTGGCGGTTCTGGAGGAGGACGGTTATCTGACCTATGTGAGCCAGACGGAGGATTATCTGATCACCGAGTACATCGCCACTTCGGGGGAGCGGTATGGTCTGCTGCTGGATGAATACATGGAGAAGCTGGCGTATCTGCCCGGACTCTGCGACGTGGCGGGCGACATGCTGGTATTTGACTGCGGATCAGGGAATCTGCGGCAATGCCGCTTATATTCCCTTCAAGAGTTGATTGCTCTTGGAGTAGGCTTCCTATGACTTATTATCAAAATGGCGCTTCCAGTAAGGATGCTGTGACAGCGGCTTATGTAGGTCTGTATTCCTCAATCACAGAAGCTGTGGCAGCAGGAGCGGCTGATATAAAGGATACACTATTCGGCACGGGGTATGTGGCGGATTATAGCCAGGGTGTGTATTTCTCTGTCTTTGTGGGAGCAGACGGCACTGAAGACCAGGAAATATATAAGCTGCATTTCATAACGCAAAAGAGCACAACTGTATCCTCAGCCGATTTGCACAGTGGTACGGCAGTGTCTTTTAGCGGCCTGACGGACAGCGATGGAAACTGGGTGGACTGTTATGTGGTGAATACCAGAGAAGATTCCTATGCCGAGTATAACTTCCCCACCATAGTGGTGGGCAGCGATGTGGATTTGACAAATCTGGCTCCCCGGTTCTTCACATCTACAGGAGTCAATTTGTATGCTACCGGAAGCAGTTCCCCGGAGGAAAGCGGCAAGAGTTATCATAATTTCGCCAACGGGCCGGTGCAGTATACGGCGGCTGCGGAGGACGGCAATAATTCCATGAATTACTGGCTGCAGGTTATCAAGCCGTCGGAAGGGGCGGGCAGGCTGTATGTCAACAGTCTGGCGGATCCTGCTGCCCAGGCTGACGGCGTCAATTCCATCCGCGAAGTCATGCTTGACGGATACCATAACAATACGCATGATATTGTATTGATCAATATGGGAACGGAAGCCGTCAGCGCACTGACGGCGGAGGTGGTCTCCGATGTGGTGGAACTGGACGAGTACTGGACACTGAAGGGAGTCTATGATCTGGCGGGCTTTTCCGGCACGGACGGACTGGAGATCAACGGCGAACTGGCCAATATGGCAAAAGTCCGCCTGAAGGTAAAAGAAGGTGTGAATCCCGGCACGGACATCAGCGGTACTCTGACCGTCAAATCCGGGAACACTCCTCTGCTGGTAATGACGCTTACAGGTACAATCGGCAATCCCTGTATCAGCACCACGGAAATCCCGGAGGCGGTAAAATATGTGCCTTACGGCACGGTGATCCAGAACAACAACAAGTATAGCTGGAACACGGTGAGTTACAGACTGAATAGCGGTTTCCTGCCGGAGGGTATGGAGATCCGTCCCAACGGCGAGTTATACGGCGTACCCAGAGAGACGGGTGAGTTTACTTTTACTGTATATATGACCAACAGCGCCAGCCAGTTCAACAATTCGCAGAAGGTATTTACACTGGTGGTAAATGAAAACACGAATGCCAACGTGGACGGTGCCACAGATGCGGGCTATGATGTAACACAGCGCATTCCCACTCTGCAGCTTGGCAATGTATCATCCGATCAGCTGTTTGTATCCCAGGGCGTGTTTGATCAGTTTGCCCACGTTTTCCTGGACGGCAAGATGCTGGAGGCGGGAAAGGACTACACGGCTCAATCCGGCAGTACCAGGATTACAATTCTGTCCCAGACGCTGAATAACGGTCTGGGAGAGGGCACCCATACTCTGGGTGTGGAGTTCCGTACCACTGACACGGATACATTGAAGAGGGCGGCGCAGAACTTCGTGCTGAGCACGTCCATCAACGACAATAATAATGACAATGGCAGCAGCAATAATAACACTGATAGCGGCAGCGGAAACGCCGCCGGCAGTGCGGCAGGCAAAGAGAGCGCCGCAGGTAACGCGGTCATTGCGGGCAGTGCGAATACAGGGGAATCAGTTGCCATACCCTATGTAATTGCGCGCGGCGACACTTTGCAGAAAATTGCGGCTAAATTCTATGGGGACAGAAATCTGTGGAAAAAGATTTTTGCGGACAACGCGAATGTCATTCACAACGCCAACAGGATTTATCCCGGCCAGGTGATCCTGATCTATCTGCCCGGGGCACAGGAGACGGTATCCTCGTCCCAGGTTCCGGCAGCGGGTGCGTACCAGCCGGGCTTTACAGGCGGTAAGATCTATGTGGTGCAAAGAGGCGACAGCCTGTGGAGAATTGCGGAAAAAGTCTATGGCAGCGGCAGTCAATGGAGGCTGCTCTTTGAGACCAACAGGAATGTGCTTCGCAGCCCCGGCGTGGTTCATGCTGGACAGCAGCTGATTATTCCGTTCCAATAAAGGCGGCCTGGCGGTAAATTGAATTATTTTAAAATCCTGCCCCGGCGTATGCCGGCGGCAGGATTTTGTGCATTATAAATGGGAATAATATGTAAAATGATTATTAAATCGTATTAATTGAGTTTACTTTTCGGGTGGCGGATGGTACAATTTAAAATTATATATGTTCTTTTAGTTGGAGGTTCCCATGAGTAATTTCGAGAAAAAATTTGGAAAATATGCGATTAAGAATATATCCCTGATGCTGATTATGTGCTATGCGGTGGGATATGCCATACAGTTTATAGGGGATGGTTTTTTGAACTTTTTGACTCTGGACCCCTATAAAATCCTGCACGGGCAGATATGGAGGATTGTAACATGGATCATTGTGCCGCCTTCGTCCTTTAGTATTTTCACGATTATTATGCTCTTCTTTTATTACTCTGTGGGTACCACGCTGGAGCGCACCTGGGGGGCTTACCGCTATAATTTATATTTGTTTTCCGGTATGCTTTTCACGGTGCTGGGCAGCTTTGTGGCCATGGGACTTTGTTATCTATTCTTTGGGGATGTGATGGTAATTCCCGGCAACGCGGAATATGTGTGTAGTCTCTACGGTACCCTGTTTAGCACCTACTATATCAACATGTCCATTCTGCTGGCCTTTGCGGCTACCTTCCCGGACATGCAGGTGCTGCTGATGTTTGTGATCCCGGTCAAGATGAAATGGCTGGGCATCATCTACGGGGTTATGCTGTTGTTTGAACTGTTCCAGAATGTAGGAAGTCCGCTGGCTGGAATCTTTTATCGGACGGCCATTGTGGCATCCCTGCTGAATTTTGTGATTTTCTGGATCACCAGCAGAAGCCATATCAATATGTCGCCCAGGGAGATCAAGCGCAGGCAGGAGTTCAAGCATGAGGTGAAGAAGAATATGAAGATAAGCGGACATAAATGCGCCATCTGCGGCAGGACGGACGCGGACGATCCCACGCTGGAGTTTCGGTTTTGTTCCAAGTGTGAGGGGAATTATGAGTATTGCCAGAACCATATTTTCACCCACGAACACGTGAAGCGGCAGTAAGGACCTGTCACGAAATAGCAAGGAAACCCAAGTTGCGTGTAACCGGGCGGCATAAAAGGCTGTCTATATGATCAACAGGGAACGGGAATATGCGGAACTCAAAAACAGCATGTTCCCGAACAGCAGACTGATGGATATATGGACGCCTCCAAGCGGCCAGATATCCATCACCGGACCTGTGTGGTGTGAGGGAATATGCGGAACTCAAAAACAGCATGTTCCCGAACAGCAGACTGATGGATATATGGACGCCTCCAAGCGGCCAGATATCCATCACCGGACCTGTGTGGTGTGAGGGAATATGCGGAACTCAAAAACAGCATGTTCCCGAACAGCAGACTGATGGATATATGGACGCCTCCAAGCGGCCAGATATCCATCACCGGACCTGTGTGGTGTGAGGGAATATGCGGAACTCTAAATAAGAAGGGAAACGAGAATGAACCAGGAAGCATTATTTGCCCGGACGCTGGAACAGGTTAAGGAGCAGGCCGCCGGCCAGGGGGGCTGGATTGGCGAGGAGGAAGTGCAGGAAGCGTTTGCCCCGCTGGGACTCTCCGGGGAGCAGCTGCAGATGGTCTATGATTATCTGGTTAAGCATAGGATTGGCATAGGCGCGCCGGTGAATCCGGACGATTATCTGACTGAAGAGGAGAAGAACTATCTACAGAATTATCTGGATGAACTGGAGAGTCTGCCCAAGGCGACTCCCGGGGAGAAGGAGGCCATCACCCTCTCCGCCATGGCGGGGGATTTGGATGCCCAGGGACAGCTAGCCATTTTTTATCTGCCGGACGTGGTGGAGGTGGCCAGGCTGTACAGCGGACAGGGCGTACCTCTGGAAGATTTGATAGGGGAAGGCAACCTGGCACTGACCGCGGGGGTGTCCATGCTGGGGGCGTTGGAGCGGACTGACGAAGCCCAGGGCATGCTAGGCAAAATGATGATGGACGCCATGGAGGAACTGATACAGCAGCAGCAGACTGCGGAAAAGGCAGACCAGAAGATGACGCAGCGGATCAACAAGGTGCTGGAGGCGGCGCGTTCCCTGTCGGAGGAACTGCACCGCAAGGTGACGGTGGAGGAACTGGCCCAGGAGGCGAAGTTGTCTGAAAAGGCCATCCGGGAAGCCGTTCGTCTCAGCGGCCATCAGATTGAATATCTGGAGGATATTAGGAAGTAAATTCACGCAATAACATGGGCATAGCCGGAGTTTGCTCCAGACCAAACTCCAGTTATGCAGGGAAGAGGAAGATTGGAACTGACGTTCCAATTACCGATTAACGCAATATCGCAGGCTCGCCTGCGATATGCAGGGAAGAGGAAAGTTTGATGCTGTTACAGAAGCAGAGTTATGAGGATTATAAATATGTGATGGGGGATACGGGCAATGTGTTTTTGGGGGCCAAATATGCCTATGGGGAACTTTTGCAAAACGAGGATGTACCGTTTAAAATCCGCGCCATTGTGGAACGCTATATTCTGCCCCAGTCGGATGTAGAAACCACGCTGGAAAGTGAGTTTTACTATATGACTGCCGACAGTTTTGCCTACCGCACCTACCAACAGCTGAAGGTCAAGGTAAAGTACAGCAGGCCGGTGGAGAAAAAGAGTATGTTTTCCGGGGGAAAGAAAAAAGAGGTCTATACGACACAGGTGATGGGCCTGGAGGACTTTGTGAAAATATCTCCTGCCCAGAAGCAGGCCCAGGGGATACTGGTGCAGGAGATCGTGATCAACAAGCTGGCTATGATGGTTTTTGTGGTGTGAACACCGGCTTGTGCACTTGAAGGGAACATGCGGAACTATAATTGAGAAAAAAACAGCATGTTCCCGGAAAGTACACTGAAGAATATCTGGATGCCGCAAGCGGCCAGATATTCTTCACCGGCTTGTGCACTTGGAGGGAACATGCGGAACTATAGTTGAGTAAAAAAACAGCATGTTCCCGGAAAGTACACTGAAGAATATCTGGACGCCGCAAGCGGCCAGATATTCTTCACCGGCTTGTGTACTTGAAGGGAACATGCGGAACTATAAATAAGAAAAGAGGATGAGGCAATGCGTATTGAAGAGGTAACAAGTTATGAGATTATAGAAAAGAGGGAGATCCAGGACTTAAATTCCATGAGCTATCTGCTGCGGCACAAGAAGACCGGAGCCAGGGTGGCTCTGCTTGAGAATGACGACAATAATAAGGTGTTCTACATCGGCTTCCGCACACCGCCGGAGAACTCCACCGGCGTGGCCCATATTCTGGAGCACTCCGTGCTGTGCGGATCCAGGGAATTTCCGGTAAAGGATCCCTTTGTGGAACTGGTGAAGGGGTCTCTGAACACCTTTCTGAATGCCATGACCTACCCGGATAAGACCATTTATCCCATAGCCAGCTGCAATGACAAGGATTTTCAGAATCTGATGCATGTGTATCTGGATGCGGTGTTCTATCCCCGGATTTATGACACGGACAAGATTTTCTGTCAGGAGGGCTGGCATTATGAATTGGACAGCCTGGAGGGTGAACTGACCATCAACGGTGTGGTGTACAACGAGATGAAGGGGGCATTTTCCTCTCCGGATGATGTTCTCTTTAGGGAAAAGATGAAATCCCTGTACCCGGATACCACCTACGGAAAAGTGTCAGGCGGCGATCCGGCGGTAATCCCGGAACTTTCCTATGAGGAGTTTTTGGATTTCCACAGGCGGTATTACCATCCTTCCAACTCCTATATTTATCTGTACGGCGATATGGATATGGCGGAGAAGCTGGTGTTTCTGGACGAAAAGTACCTGTCTGCCTTTGACAGACTGGAGATAGACAGTTCCCTCCGGGATCAGGAACCGTTCCCGGCGCTGCGCAGGGTGGTGCGGGAATATCCCATCAGCGATGAGGCCAAGGAGGAGGAGAGCGGGTACTTAAGCTACAATATGACCGCCGGGGACTGTCTGGACCGGGAACTGTATGTGGCCTTCGAAATACTGGATTATGCGCTTTGCAGCGCGCCGGGAGCCCCGTTGAAACAGGTTCTGCTGGATCACTCCATGGGTAAAGATGTCTACAGCGAGTACGACAATGGCATCAAGCAGCCTTTCTTTGCCGTGGTGGCCAGCGACACGGACATTGCCAGAGAGCAGGAGTTTGTGGAACTGGTTGACAGGGAATTGCAGCGTATTGTCACGGAGGGCTTTGATCGAAAGGCGCTGCTGGCAGGCATAAACCACTATGAGTTTAGATATCGGGAGGCGGATTTCGGCAGGTATCCCAAGGGGCTGATGTACGGACTGCAGGTTCTGGACAGCTGGCTCTATGCGGACAATGCGCCTTTTATCCATGTGGAGGCCAATGACACCTACGCCAGGCTGCGGGAAAAGGCGGAGCAGGGCTATTTTGAAAAACTGGTACAGACCTACCTGATTGACAATCCCCACAAGTCCCTGGTAATTTTGAAGCCAAAAAAGGGAATGGCCCAGGAGCAGGAGGAGGCGCTGAAGGCACAGCTTGCGGAGCGAAAGGCCGGCATGAGCCGGGAGGAGCTGGAGGAGATTATAGCCCGGCAGCAGGCACTGACTGCCTATCAGGAGCAGGAGGACAGTAAGGAGGATCTGGCCAGGATTCCCATGCTGGCCCGGGAGGACATAGGCAGGGAGGCCAGGAAACTGATCAACGAGGAGACCAGAATCGCAGATCTCCCGGCGCTGCGCCATACTCTGTTTACTAACGGCATCGCTTACATCCGCCTTGTATTTTCTCTGGATCAGATTCCGGAGCGGCTGTATCCCTATGTGGGAATCCTCAGCGCCTGTCTGGGATTGCTGAACACGGCAAACTACAGCTATGGCGAGTTGTCCAACGAGATTGATTTAAATACAGGCGGCATCGGTACAGCTAACAATATTTACGGCAATGTGGAGAATACGGATGAATACAGGGCCACCTTGGATCTGAAGACCAAGGTGCTGTATGGTAATATTGACAAGGCCATGGAGCTTTTGCAGGAGATTGCGATGACCTCTGATTTCACGGATGAAAAGCGTCTGCTGGAGATTGTATCTGAGGGACAATCCCAGATGCAGTCCCAGATGGCGGCAAGAGGGGATCAGACGGCGCTAAACCGTGCCTTGGCCTATGGCAGCGTGTCCGGCGCTGTCAGCGAGACCCTTTCCGGCATTCCTTATTTCCGTCTGCTATCCCGGATTCAGGCGAATTTTGAGGAGGAGAAGGGGGCGCTGATAAAGGCGCTGCAGGAATTGACAGTCATGATCTTCCGCAGGGAGAATCTGATGGTGGACTATGTGGGCGCCGATGAGGGCTGGGAGAAACTGAAGGCAGCTACAGAGCGTTTTGTAGGGGCGCTTTACACGGATCCCGTGGATACCGGAAGCTTTAGGCCAGTGCCCCAGAGGAAGCAGGAGGGCTTTATGACTGCAGGGCAGGTGCTGTATGTGTGCCGTGCGGGCAATTTCAAAAAGAAGGGACTGCCCTATAAGGGGACACTGCGCTTCTTGCAGGTGATGATGCGGTATGAGTATCTGTGGATCAACCTTCGTGTCAAAGGCGGAGCCTACGGCTGCCAGTGTAGTTTTGGCAGATCCGGCGAGAGTGGCTTCACCTCCTACAGGGATCCCAACTTGAAAAATACTGTGGAAGTTTACGAGAAGGCGGCGGAGACAGTGGAGAATTTCACTGCGGACGAGCGCACCATGACCCAGTATATCATCGGAGCTGTCAGTGATATGGATACTCCCATGAACCCGGCTGCCTACGGGCTGTTCTCCTTGAGCGCATACCAGTGCGGTATTACCCAGGAGATGCTGGATCAGGAGAGAGCCCAGCTGCTGGGGGCTACCCAGGAAGAGATCAGGGAACTGGCCGCCTATATTCGGGCCTTTATGCAGGATGATTTCCTGTGCGTGGTGGGCAATGCCCAGAAGATTAAGGAAGAGAAGGAGATGTTTTTGGTTACGGAAAACCTGTTTTAACAGCCCGCAAAGCGGGCAGGGGGGAGAAAAATGAAAAAGACAAAATGGATAATCGGTCTGCTGGCCATGGCATTGTCACTGGTAATGGCGGCCTGCGGCGCTTCCGTGGACAATGCGGCTCCTTCGGCGGAATCCTGGGAGTACGGCTCCGCTTCCAACGGTATGTCTCAGATAGCAACCGAGGAATATGCCGTGGATTCTATGGGCATGAACTATTCCGCAGCGGAAAGCGAAGGCAAGAACTATGATTCCGGCGACATCCAGGTGCAGGAGTCGGATGCGGCCAGCCAGACAAGCGACCGCAAGTTGATCCGCACGGTGAATATGTCTGTGGAGACCACGGAGTTTGACTCTGTCATGGAAACCCTTGAGCAGAGGATCAGGGATCTGGGCGGCTATATCGAGAGCATGGAGACTTACAATGGCAGCGTCTACAGCAGTTATCACTCCAACCGCAGCGCCAGTATGACCGCCCGGATTCCGGCGGGGCAGTTAAACGGGTTTCTCGGCGAGGTGTTTGAGATCGGCAATGTGACCAGACGATCGGAAAATGTGCAGGATGTGACGCTTGACTATGTGGATATGGCCAGCCATAAAAAGACCCTGCAGGCAGAGCATGACCGTCTGTTGGAACTGATGGAAAAGGCGGAGAGCATAGAAGACATTATCACCATTGAGCAGCGCCTGTCCAATGTGCGGTATCAGATTGAGAGCATGGAGGCCCAGCTGCGGACCTACGACAACAAGGTGGACTACAGCACCGTGCACCTGGATGTCAGCGAGGTAAAGGAACTGACACCGGTGCATGAGGAGACTCTGTGGGAGAGAATCAGCGGCGGGTTTATGGAAGATCTTGAAGGAATTGGCAACGGAGCTCTGGAGATTATGGTCTGGCTGCTGGTCCATATTCCTACACTGGTGTTGTGGGCCGTGATCATTGTGCTGTTTATTTTCTGGGTCAGATGGTACATGAAGCGGAGCCGCGCGAAGGCGGCCAAGAAGAACGCCAAGGCGGCAGACGGGCATCCCGCCGCGGTGGGAAGCGGAGATACAGACAGAGGAGGGGACAGAGAGCATGAGTGAAAATCCGGCATATAAATCCGGCTTTGTGACACTGATCGGACGTCCCAACGTGGGAAAATCCACGCTGATGAACCGCCTGATCGGTCAGAAAATCGCCATTACCAGCAGCAAGCCCCAGACCACCCGCAACAGGATACAGACTGTGTACACTTCCGACCAGGGACAGATTGTGTTTGTGGACACCCCGGGCATTCATAAAGCCAAAAACAAGCTGGGGGACTATATGGTGCATGTGGCGGAGCGTACCCTTTCCGAGGTGGATGTGATTTTGTGGCTGGTGGAGCCCAGCAATTTCGTCGGGGCGGGGGAGCGCCATATTATAGAGCAGCTGCAGAAGGTGGAGACTCCGGTGATTCTGGTGATCAACAAGGCGGATACCGTGAAAAAGGAGGAACTTCTGCCCTATATGGACACCTATCGGAAGATGATGGACTTTCAGGAGATCGTGCCGGTGTCGGCTCTGAAAGGAGATAACACGGACATTCTGATCTCCTGCATCATGAAGTATCTGCCCTATGGACCGGCATTTTACGACGAGGATACCGTCACCGACCAGCCCATGCGTCAGATTGTGGCGGAACTGATTCGGGAGAAGGCCCTGCGGCTCCTGGAGGAGGAGATTCCCCACGGTATCGCCGTCAGCATCGAAAAAATGCAGCAGCGCAAAAATATCTGGGACATCGAGGCCACCATTGTCTGTGAGCGGGATTCCCACAAGGGCATTATCATCGGTAAAGGCGGCAGCATGTTGAAGCGCATCGGAACGGCGGCCAGGCCGGACATAGAGGATCTGCTGGAGCATCATGTGAATCTGCAGCTGTGGGTAAAGGTGAAGAAGGATTGGAGGGACAGCGATTTTCTGATGAAAAATTTTGGATACAACCCCAAAGATATCCAGTAGCGTTTATGGTCTATCGCCTCTGCCTGACGCATAGAAAAATCAAAACTGAGAACCCTATATATATCAGCAAAAGAACGGGGGTACAAGGTAGTATGCAGGAGACGGCGGAGAACAGCAGGGTAAGGTACTGGCAGAGATTTGAGAACACCGGGAGGGTGGAGGATTATCTGCGGTACACCTGCGGCGGGGGGGCCCAGGAAGTTAAAGACGGTAAGTCAGGAGCAGATCCAAATGCAGGATTTTATTATAGTAACTGGAATGATATTGAAGCAGACGCCTATCGGTGAGTATGATAGGCGTATCTGTTTGCTCACAAAGGAAAGAGGAAAGATAGCGGCGTTTGTCAAGGGTTCCCGCAAGCCGGGCAGCCGTCTGAGCAGTGCCACCAATCCTTTTTCCTTTGGCACTTTTAAACTTTATGAGGGAAAGAGTTCCTATAATGTTTCGGATGCGGATATACAAAATTATTTTGAGGCATTGCGGACGGATTACATAGGCGCCTATTACGGCATGTACTTTGCGGAACTTGCGGATTATTACACCAGGGAGAACAACGACGAGAGACAGATGCTGAAGCTTCTCTACCAGTCATTGCGGGCCCTGTGCGCGCCATCCATACCCAATGAACTGGTGCGGTGTGTCTATGAGATCAAGAGTATCGCCGTGAACGGGGAATTTCCCGGTGTGCGGCGGGACAGGGGGCTGGAGGAGTCCACGGTTTATGCCCTGGAATACATTGTCTCCAGCAGTGTGGAGAAACTCTATACTTTTAATGTGACTCCTCAGGTACTTAATCAACTTCAGGAGGAGGCCCAGTGGTATTGCGGCAAAATCATCGGTCATGAATTTAAAAGTCTGGAAATTCTGAAAAGTCTCTGTTGAAAAACAAGGACAAGTCGGCTATAATAAAGAAGATGCTTTAGCGTTAGGAGTGAAAGGATTAGGCTGATATGAGAGGCAGGAAAAGAGCGATTGCGTTGCTGACAGCGCTGGGAGCATGTGTGTCAATTCTGACGGGGTGCAGCGGAGAAACGGTAGAGGAACCTATCCGCACTTCCACGATTGTGCTGGCGGCAGACGGAAGTTTTACCCAATGCCGTGTGGAGGATTTTGACAGGGATGACTACCAGTTAAGCGAACTGGATGGCATGATCCGCCGGGAGGTGCAGGACTATGTGGGCGAAGCGGCCGGAGACGGACAGACAGTGACGGTGGAGCAGGTGAGCAGCCTGGAAGAAAATGATGCCCAGGCCATGGTGGCGCTGCATTTCGCGGACAGTGAAGTCTATAAGGACTACAGGGCCCAGGTAGACAATCAGTCCTGTGAACTGTTCTACGGCACAGTGCAGGAGGCCCTGGAGGCAGGCTACGACCTGGCGGGAGTGTTGCAGGATGCGAAAAAAGGGACAGACCTCACTTCGGAGCAGCTGGCGAAAATAGGCGGCAACAGGGTGTTGATCTTTGAAGAGAACCTGCAGATTCGATGCCCGTCCAAGGTGCTATACATTAGCAGCAATGTACAGATTACGGATGCAGGCTATGTGGACGGCACGGAGGGAGAAGGTCTGAAATACGTGGTGATAAAATAAAATATATATTAGATGCGGGACAGACAGCATCTGTCCGGACAATGCCTCAGAGAATTTCAGGACGTTGAAGCGGCCTGAAATTACTCTGCGGGGAATGGCATTGGGAGGACGGATGCGGAACTTAAAATAGGAGGAGTGGACTATGGAAAAGACAATGGATAAAATTATCGCGGTGGCAAAGTCAAGAGGTTTTATATATCCCGGTTCGGAGATTTACGGCGGTCTGGCCAACACATGGGATTATGGCAACCTGGGTGTGGAACTGAAAAATAATGTGAAGAAAGCCTGGTGGCAGAAGTTCGTGCAGGAGAATCCCTACAATGTGGGCGTGGACTGCGCGATTCTGATGAATCCCAGGACTTGGGAGGCCAGCGGCCACCTGGGCGGTTTCTCAGATCCTCTGATGGAATGTAAGGAGTGTCATGAGCGTTCCCGGGCAGATAAGCTGATTGAGGATTTCTGCAGGGAGGAGAATATCGAACTGAAGGAGAGTGTTGATGCCTGGAGCCAGGAGCGTATGGAGGAATTTGTCAGGGAGCACCAGATTCCCTGCCCCAGCTGCGGCAAACATAATTTCACGGATATCCGTCAGTTCAACCTGATGTTCAAGACTTTTCAGGGAGTGACGGAGGAGGCCAAGAATACTATTTACCTGCGGCCCGAGACGGCCCAGGGCATCTTTGTAAACTTTAAGAATGTGCAAAGGACCTCCAGAAAGAAGCTTCCCTTCGGCATCGGCCAGATCGGCAAGGCTTTCCGCAACGAGATAAGCCCCGGCAATTTTACCTTCCGAACCAGAGAGTTTGAGCAGATGGAGTTGGAGTTCTTCTGTGAGCCCGGCACGGATCTGGAGTGGTTCCAGTATTGGAGGGGCTTCTGCAGGGATTGGCTTCTTTCTCTGGGCATCAGGGAGGAAGAGATACGGCTTCGCGACCACAGTCCGGAAGAACTGTGTTTCTACAGCAAGGGCACCACGGATATCGAGTTCCGGTTCCCCTTTGACTGGGGCGAACTGTGGGGCATTGCGGACAGGACGGACTATGATCTGACCCAGCATCAGAATACCTCCGGCGAGGATATGTCCTATTTTGACGATGAGAAGAAAGAGAAATATGTGCCTTATGTGGTGGAGCCCTCTCTGGGCGCGGACCGGGTGGTGCTGGCTTTCCTGTGTTCAGCCTACGACGAGGAGGATCTGGGGGACGGTGACATGCGCACGGTAATGCGCTTCCACCCTGCTCTGGCGCCGGTTAAAATCGGTGTGCTGCCCCTGTCCAAGAAGCTGGCGGAGGGCGCGGAGAAGATCTATGGGCAGCTGTCTAAGAGATACAACTGTGAGTATGACGACAGAGGCAATATTGGCAAGCGTTACCGCCGCCAGGACGAGATCGGTACGCCCTTCTGTGTGACCTATGATTTCGACTCCGAGACAGATAACTGCGTCACAGTCCGTTTCCGCGACTCCATGGAGCAGGTGCGGGTGGCCATCGCCGATCTGGACGCTTATTTTGCGGATAAGTTTTTGTTTTAGGAAAAAGGGATAGGGCTGCCCTGGGGACAGGTATCGTCTGAGGAAGGCGATGCTTCGCCCTGTGGTGGCCTGTTTTCTATTGTGCGCGGATGTGGAATTGAAATTTATACTACATAACGCCAGAATTTACCGTACTGCACTGGTTGAACGTATATGGCTGGCGTTATGTAGTCAGGTTACTCGGCAATTTTAACTGTTAAGCAGTATAAATAGAGGTATATGGACTATTATGGAAAAGACGGAGATTATCAGCGTATTAGGCATAAGTGAGATTGGAGAAGAGAAGGCGATTAAGGCCGCTTACCGGGAGAGGCTGGCAGTGACCAATCCGGAGGATAACCCGGAGGGTTTTAAGCGTTTGCGCCAGGCTTATGAGGAGGCCATCGCATTGTTAAAGCAGCCCCAGGAAGAAGAGGAAGAACAGGAACAGGAGGATACCACGGAGACCGGGAAGTGGGTGGCGCAGGCCGCCAGGCTCTACAGCACCTTAGATGGCAGGCAGGACCTGAATGCGTGGCGGGAATTGTTTTCTCAGGATACCTACCAGTCTTTGGACGGGGAGGCCGAGTGCCAGGAGAAGCTGCTGGTTTTTTTGATGCAGCATTACAAGCTGCCCACGGAGATCTGGAAGCTGTTGGAGGAAAAGCTGGAGATCTGCAAGAACCAGACCCGTTTAAAGGAGAAGTTCCCGGCAGATTTTATTGATTACCTGATCAACCGGGTGACTAGGGGGGAGGAAGTGGAGTTCTCTCAGTTTGAGGGGCCCCAGGACGGTGATTATGACTCTTTTTTACAGTGTTACGACAATTGCTGGGGGGCTTTGCAGGAGAAAAATCTGGAATATACGGCGCAGCTGCTGGAAGAGAGCGATCGCATGGGGATAACTCATCCCTGCATGGAGGTGTGCCGGGCCCAGTACTACCAGGCCGGCGGGCGGCAGGAGGAAGCTATCCGCTGCCTGAGAGAACTTCAGCAGAAGTATCCGGGGGATGAACTGGTGGAGTTTAACCTGGCGCAGATGCTCTGGGAACAGGGACAGATTGAGGAGGCGGCCCATTGTTTTGAGGGCATCAGGGAGCGCAATGAAAAGCATTATACGGCCAATCTGCGCCTGGCCCAGTGGTATCATGACCAGGGGGACGACCAGAGGGCCAAGAAGTGTGCGGAGGAGGTACTATCCTCCGGCTATGATGATACTTTTCATCAGCTGCTCAAGGAGATCAATGCGGGACTGGAGAAGGAACTGGAGCGAAAAGTCAGTCTTTATTCCAGCCCGGAAGATATATTGGAGTTGGGTTGGTGCTATCTGCAGGATGAGCGTTTTTCTCTGGGAATCCGGAAGGTGAAGGATATCGAAGACCGGGTTCCGGAGAACCGCAAGGAGGAGTATCTGGGGCTGATGACCAAGCTCTACCGGGAGGCGGCGGAGTATGAGAAATCCAGTGCATATGCCGTGCGGTGGCGGCAGGCTTTGGAAAAGCGGATTCCCACACAGGAGGGGGAGGCTTTGGAAAAGGATGAGGACAGGCTGCGCCAGTCCCATGCGATCTGTATGCAGTGTTATCGTGTTATGGGGTATCTGAATAACTCCTACTATAAGCTTGCTTTGGAGGAGGCGGATGCCATGGAGGCCGTCGATCCCCATGATATCGGTGTACTTATGGAGCGCGCCCAGATCTATATGGAGATGGAGGAGTACGAGAAGTGCCAGGATCTGGTGGGACGTCTTGTACAGGAATACCGGGTATTTGCGGCGTTAGCCACTGCCCTGGAGGCTTACCGCAGGCAGTGGGATGCCTCCGGCGTGATACAGACGGGCCGACAGCTGATCCAGTGTTTTCCCGATTATACCAAGCCCTATGTGGATATGGCCAAGGTGTATCTGGATCTGGAATATACCAAGGAGTTGGAGGAACTTTTGGCACAGGCCAAGGAAAAAGGCATTGAGAGCGCCTATCTGGAGGCGTATGCCTATCAGAAAGATCACAAGACCAACACCAATCTGATACAGAAGAAGGTAGAGAAATTCCGGAGTGTATTTCTGGACCATGTGGAGAACGGAGATCTCTCCTTTTATGAGCCGGGTCTTACGCAGCTGACGGAATACCTGTATCAGGCGCCGGGGGCTTACCTGCTGGTGGAGAGGGGCATATTCCACAAGGCGGCCCATCATTATAAAGAAGCAATCAAAGACTATGAGCAGGTGCTGGTCTATGTGCCTCAACAGATCTATGCCCTGAACGGCATGAGTCAGGTGTATAAGCACCAGGGGGATTATGAGCAGGCTGTCATCTGCCTGCGCAAGGCTATCCTCTTTGACACGGAGGAAGATTTGCAGCCCGGCGTCTACATGGACATGGCTGATTTGTATCTGCGTCTGGCGGATTATGAAAAGGCTCTGGAATATCTGGAACAATATGTGAAGTGCGCGGAAGGAAAGAAGCTGAATACCAGCGTCTACAGGCTGTGTAAGATCGCCACGGGCTATATCCGCAACGGACAGTGCGATATGGCGGCAAAAATTTTTGGGAGCGCTTATGCCAAAGATCCCATAGGGCTGTATGACAAGCTGGTGGATATGTATCAGGTGACAGGACAACAGCAGGCGGCCAGAAATGTGCTGAAGCAGTGGGCCGCACAGCTGAACATCGATGAGAGCGCCGTGGGGAAACTGTTTGGCAGGAAGAAGAAGGGCAACGCGGGATACAGCGATTACTTTGTAAGCCTTGGCTGGACGGAATTGATATTTGGAGATAAAACCAAAGCAGTGAAAGCCTTCGCCAGCGCACTGGATTACCATCCGGATCTGCATAATGCGGAGGGTACTATTTGTGACGCCGTGTTTGCTTTTATTCTGTGCGGAGAAGAAAAACTGGGGAAAAAGTATGCGGCCAGACTGCAGGATTGGCTCCGGCAGGAACAGTTTACCCGTAAGAATAAATACTATGAGCAGGAGAAGGGGCATTTGCAGATAGAGGTTCTGGCGGCCTATTACACGGAGTCGGAGAAGAAGCTGCAGGAACTGCTGGATCGGGAGAGCAAATGTGAGTGCTGCAATTTCTGTACATACGCCATCTGTAAGGAGATGGAGGGGGTTCGGATTCTGCTGATGCTCCGCAGAGGTCAGAGGCAGGAGGCTCGTGAACGCCTGGATCACAATCTGGAAATCCAGCCCCAGGACGAGTATATGCTGGCCATCAAGCATATCTGCTTTAAAGAGTAGCGGAGCGTTCCCGGCAAGGGACGCAGCCGGCCGATATCGACAAAACGGGATAAGGGCATTTCGCAATAATCTGTGTAGTGAGTAGATATATAAGAGGAAGAGAATATGATAGTAGGAATTGATTTAGGAACAACCAATAGTCTGATTGCGTATTTCGCAGAGGAGGGCCCCAGGATTATCCCCAACCGCCTGGGCAAGAACCTGACTCCCTCTGTGGTCAGCGTGGACGAGGAAGGCAATATCTATGTGGGGGAGACTGCCCGTGAGCGCATGAGTCTGTACCCGGACTCCGTGGTTAGTGCATTTAAACGCAGCATGGGCACGGAGAGGCAGTATAACTTAAGCGGCCATATGTACAGGCCGGAAGAATTGTCCAGCTTTGTGCTGCGATCTCTGAAGGAGGACGCGGAAGCTTTTTTGGGGGAAGAGGTCACGGAGGCCGTGATCAGTGTACCGGCATATTTTGACGACAAGCGCCGCAAGGCCACCAAGCGAGCAGGAGAACTGGCAGGTCTGAAGGTGGAGCGCATGATCTCCGAGCCAACGGCGGCGGCGGTGGCCTATGGCCTGTATGACAAGACCAAGGACACCAAGTTTCTGGTGTTTGATCTGGGCGGCGGAACTTTTGACGTGTCTATACTGGAGTTGTACCACAACATTCTGGAGGTCCGGGCCGTGGCGGGGGACAACTACCTGGGGGGCGAGGACTTCACGGAGGTGATGGGCAAGCTGTTTATGCAGAAACAGAAGCTGGCCATGAGCAGCCTGTCCGAAAAGGAGCAGGTACGGCTGTACAAGCAGGCGGAGAAGGCCAAGCGCGCCGTCAGCGGCAGCGACCGCGTTGTTATGAAATGCCTGATTGATGAGAAAGAACTGGAATCAGAGATCAAATACAAGGAATATGAGGACGCCTGTGAGGAATTACTGAACAAAATCCGGGAGCCAGTGAAAAAGAGCCTGTCCGATGCGGGCCTTAAGCTGGGAGACATCGATGAGATTTTGTTGATCGGCGGTGCCACCAGGTTGGCCATAATTCGGGATTTCCTGATCCGGCTGTTTAGAAAGTTCCCGGACACCAACATGAACCCGGACGAGGCCGTGGCGCTGGGAGCGGCGGTGCAGGCGGCTATGAAGGAGCGCCGGGAGGAGGTGAAGGAAGTCATCCTGACGGATGTGTGTTCCTTTACCCTGGGCACGGAAGTGGTGGTGGAATACGAGGAGGGAAAATTTGAGGACGGGCGTTTCTGTCCCATTATCGAGCGCAACACCGTGATCCCTGCCAGCCACACGGAGCGCATGTATACCGTGCGGGACAATCAGGATAAGGTCAGAGTCCGGGTACTCCAGGGGGAAAGCCGTTTTGCCAGAAACAACCTGTACCTGGGGGAGATGACCATCGAACTGCCCAAGGCCCCCAAGGGGCAGGAGTCTGTGGATGTGACCTATACCTACGATATTAACTCCCTTCTGGAAGTGGAGGTAAAGGTGGTGTCCACGGGGCTTAGCCAGAAGATGATCATCAAGGGAGTGGACAATACCATGACAGACGAGGAAATCCAAAAGCGCATGGAGGAACTGGCCTACCTGAAGATCCAGCCCAGGGATCAGGAGGAAAACCGTCTGGTACTGCTGCGGGCGGAGCGCATGTATGAGGAGTCCCTGGGTGATAAGCGCAGGAATCTGGACCACTATATCAATCGCTTTGAGGCAGCCTTAAAGGGCGGCGATCACCAGGAGATTGCGGATACCCGCAGGGAACTTTCGGAGTTTTTGGACGAGGATGAGGACCTGTAAGGCTTTAAAAGATTAAGCCATTTGTCTAAACATTACCTGTCAGACAAATGGCTTATTTTTGCTGCCCGCTTCAGCGGGCATTCATATTATTCTAACAGCCTATACTGCAGTGGCTGCTGGATCATCATATTTCTGCGGAAAGCGGAGGGAGACTGGTGCAGAAATTTGTTAAAAGCCCTGTTGAACTGTGAAAAACTGGAAAAACCACACAAAAAGGCGATATCTGTAATGGGCTTGTCCGTGGACAGCAGCATAGTCTGGGCGTTGCTGATCCGCGTCATCTGAATATAGTCTGTCATCGTAAAGCCCGTGATCCGCTTGAACTGGTGGGACAGGTAATAGCTGCTGATATAGAATCTCTTTGAGATGGTCTCCAGGGACAGTTCCTCCGTAAAATGGCTGTGTATGTAGGCGGTGATGCTGTAGACCTTGTTGGTGATATTATCAAAGTCCACATGGTTGGCATACACATTTTTGTCCCGGTTTAAGTAAATCAGGCTGAGAAATTCAACAAATTTATTGTGGATGGCAAGTTCCGTCAATTCGTTGGGGCTCTGGGACAGGTAGTAGATGTCATTCAGCTTTTCCAGCACAATTTTCTTGTAGGGCCCCTCAAAGCGGTAGATGGGGCAGGCGCTGTCAAAGATGCCATATATGCTTTTCATGCAGCTCTCGAAGGAGGAAATCATAGGCGGTATAGAGAACTGGATGATCAGTCGTTTGTTGGGCGCGCCCTCCGGGTATTGGGTCCTGTGGAGCAAGGTGGGGCGCAGAGCCACAATGTCACAGCAGCGCATGTCATACCAGACTCCGTCCACCAAATGTCCTGCCTTTTCGTCCAGGAAGATACACATCTCATAGAACGGATGGAAATGTTGAAATTCCATATTGATAGAATAGGAACGCTCATCGTAGTCGAAATAGTAGTAAAGATTTTTGCCGGGATGTCCTATCTCTATTTTATGCTCCTTAGAATAGACAACGGTATTGTCGATCAGCATTTTATCTCTCCTGACGCATAGTTTTATTGACTGTATAACACAAGTTTGCGCTTTGCATAAGCAATGGCCGTGCAAAAATAGTATAAATTGTATAAAAACGGAAAACTATTTTTATATAATTTGTGCAACACCCAAATCAATTATATATCTAAAAAGCAAAAAATGCAATATGCATTGTAAAAAAGGCAAGAGATGCGTGGAGATTGTGGCCCTTCTTTGATAATCTCTATTTATCAGGGGAATTTACCCCTGGCTGTCTTGTTTTGCAATATGGTTCTGGTTTAATGGGGGTATAAAATGAAGATTGGAAGGCAGTGGGATGAGAGGTTAAAGATGTGGGATGAAGCCTTTGGGCGGAATCTGTATACGCAGTTGGGGGAGATTACGCTTTCCGGTTTTACAACCATGGAACAACTGAACCTGAAGCAGGCGGCGCAGCAGCGCTTCCGGCCTTTTCCCCAGGGAACAAAATGGGGGAGAAAGTGGGAATACGGTTGGTTTCGAGCCAGCGTAACAATGCCCGGGGATGCGGCCGGAAGACGCATTTTGCTGCACTTGGGTCCAGGGCCGGAGATGCTGGTGTATGTAAACGGTGTTGAGGCCGGTTCCATCGACAGGCAGCACACCACGGTGGAATTGACAGCCTGTGCCGTTCCCGGGGAAAGCTTCGAGATCTATGCGGAGTGCTATGCCGGGCATGGCGTCAGGCTGGAGTGCGGCGGAATCTATGAGAGGGAGGATATACCTGTGCCGGAACCCGGGGAATGTCAGTGTGTGGTGGAAAGCAGCCATTTCGGCATACATGACCAGGATATGTTTTCGGCCTATGCGGATTATCATACCCTCTATGAGCTTTGGAAAGCGCTGCCTGATTGTGATCTGCGCAGCATGAAGATCGGTGAGGCCCTGCAGCGGTTTACCTATATTGCAGACTTTGAAGCGCCGCAGCCCCGGCGCAGTGAGACCGTCCGGGAGGGTGCAAAACTGCTTAAGCCTCTTTTAGAAAAAAGAAACGGGGACACGATGCCGGAATTTACCATATTCGGTCAGTCTCATCTGGATCTGGCCTGGCTCTGGCCCCTGGAGGAGACCAAGCGGAAGGCCGCCAGAACTTATTCCAACCAGATAGCCTTGATGGAGAGATATCCTGACTACAAGTTTCTGCTGTGTTCTCCAACTGTGCTGGAGTATTTGAAGGAATATTATCCCAAGTTGTTTGAGCGGGTGAGGGAGAAGGCGGGGACGGGACAATTTGTGCCGGATGGCGCCGTATATGTGGAGAGCGACACCAATTTGCCGGGAGGAGAGAGTCTGGTCAGACAGTTTGTGCTTGGAAAGCGCTGGTTTTGGAGGGAATTTGGCACAGACAGTAAGGTAGCGTGGCTTCCGGATACCTTTGGTTTTTCCGGGGCGCTGCCTCAGATTATGAAAGAATGCCGGGTGCCCTATTTTGCCACCCAGAAGCTGCTTCGCTGCGATCCGGAGTGTGAGCAGTTTCCCTACAATCTGTTCTGGTGGGAGGGCATTGACGGCACCAGGATTTTGTCTCATATTTTTAAAAAGAACAATGCGGTGTTTACCTCCGGTGCCCTGCGGGAGCGCTGGGAGAAGGACAGAAACCAGAAGCAGGATATAGATGTTTTTATGTTTCCCTTTGGCTATGGGGACGGGGGCGGCGGTCCCACGGAGATTATGGTGGAGACGGCTGAGCGCTGCAAGGATCTGGAGGGGACTCCCAGGTGTACCATGGAAAGTCCGGCGGCCTTTTTTGAGCGGCTGGATCAGGATGCTATCAGAAATGTCTATTACGGAGAGTTGTATCTGGCATGGCACAGGGGCACTTACACTGCCCAGGCAGGGATTAAAAGAGGTGTGCGCAAGGCGGAGTATGCCCTGCGGGAGGCGGAATATCTGGCCGGGTTGCTGCGGCTTACAGGCAGCACGGAGGGAGAGGAAGTGCTGCTTACAAAGCTGGAAAAGCTCTGGGATCTTTTGCTTTTTCAAGAGTTTCACGATATTCTGCCGGGCAGTTCCATAGAGAGGGTGAACCGGGAGGCGGAAAGCGCTCTGGAACAGGTGGAGCGGGAGAGCCGCAGCCTTGCCGGGAAACTGCTTGGCAGACTGGCGGGAGGCAGGGCCCTGTTTAATTCCCTGAGTTGGGAGAGAAGTTACAGAGGGATCAGGCTGCCGTCCTGTGGATACTTGAAGCTGGGGGAGACGTTGGAGCGACAGGGCGGCTTGCCGGGCACAGTGTCAAGCCAAGAGAATGGCGGTCTGGCTGGCACAGTGTCAAGCCAAGGGAATGGCGGTCTGGCTGGCACAGTGTCAAGCCAAGGGAATGGCGGTCAGCCGGAAGGGATTTCGACAGAGGGAGTTGTCTTTTCCAACGATTTCTACTGCGTCCGGATGGACGGCCAGGGGCAAATCACCAGCCTCAGGGACAGATCCAGCGGATATGAGTATGTGGGGGAGCCGCTGAATCAGTGGCGGCTGTACCGGGACGTGAATGTGGATTATGACGCCTGGGAACTAGGGCGTATGTATGAACAGGCGCCGGAAAAGCTGGAGGGCAATTGTACCTTTCAGGCCAGCCAGCAGCCGGACGGCAGCGTGACGGCGGTGGTGGAGAGACGGGAAACGCATTTTATGGCAAGGCAAAGGATTTATTTTAGGGCGGACAGCCCCAGGATTGATTTTGAGACGGAGATTGACTGGCAGGAGAGGCACAGGGTGCTGAAAGTGGATTTCCCCACCACAGTCTACACAAAGGAGGTGCTGCAGGAGATCCAGTTCGGTTATATCCGGCGTCCTACTCACAAATCCAGGCAATATGAGCAGGATTTGTATGAGACATGTCATCACAAGTACGCGGCGCTCACGGACGGAGAGAACGGTTTTGCGGTGCTCAACGACTGCAAATATGGGCTTTCTGCACAGGACAGCAAGCTTTCTCTTACCCTGCTGCGGGCTCCGGTGATCCCCGATATGAGGGCGGATCTGGGTGTGCAGCGTTTTACCTACTCCATTTTGCCCTTCTCTGGGCCTTTTGTGTATAGCAGGGTGCCGGAGGAAGCCTACGAGTGCAATGTGAGTGTGACTGCATCCATGTCGGAAGAAGCGGGGCAGGGGATGGAAAGGGTAGAGCAGGAGAGCGGAGTTTCCAAGACGGACGCAGTACAGGAGGCGGTGTCTTTCTTCCGGCTGGAAGGGGGCCATGCCCTCCTGGAAACCTGTAAGCCGGCCTTTGACCGAAAGGAAGGAGTGGTTCTGCGTATCTATGAGACAAAGGGCTGCGGGGGAGAGACGACACTTTTTGTCCCCGGCAATGTGGAGCGGGTCTATGCCTGCAATATGCTGGAGGAAGTGCAGCAGGAACTGGAACTGGAGGAGGGGAAAGTGCGTCTGAGGTTCCACGCCTTCGAGATCAAGACAATTTTACTGGAAGTTGGCAAAAACGGATCCGTGTGATGCAGCAAGCTTGGCCGGAGCTTGGCCAAACTCCAGATATGCAGGAGCAAGGAAAGTTTGGATGTTTTACATCCAAATACGCATTAACGCAGTATCGCAGGCCAGCCTGCGATATGCAGGAAAGAGGAAAGTTTGGATGTGTACATCCAAATACGTATTAATGCAGTACCGCAGGATCACCTGCGATATGCAGGAAAGAGGAAAGTATGTACGATATAGGAATTGATGTAGGGGGGACCGGCATTGCTGCCGGACTGGTGGATGATGGCTGCAGGATTATTGCGAAGAAGGGAATTGCCACGGACAGAAGCATGACGGCGGAGGCCATGTCGGCGGTGCTGGTGACTCTGGCCAGAGAGCTTATGACGGGGAGCCAGGTGTCTCCGGACCAGGTGAAATCCATCGGAGTGGGGGTGCCGGGGACAGCCAACCGCAAGACAGGGTGGATAGAGTATGCCAATAATCTGCCCTGCTGTCAGGGGAATATAAGACAGCTTTTGCAGGAACAGACAGCCAAGAGTATCTATCTGGAAAATGACGCCAATGCGGCGGCCTGGGGAGAGTATCTGTGTTTCGGCGACAAGCCGGAATCCTTCGTCATGGTGACGCTGGGAACCGGGGTGGGAGCCGGTATCATCCAGGACGGGAAAATACTGCGGGGCATCAACTATGCCGCCGGAGAACTGGGACATATGACGATCCGCTATAACGGAATCCCCTGTAACTGCGGCAGGCGGGGCTGTCTGGAGGCATATGCCTCCGGGGAGGCGCTGATTGCCCAGACGGAGAAGGTGATGGCAAAGAAAACGAAAAGCCTTCTTTGGGAGTTGTGCCGGGAGAACCGGGGATATGTAAACGGCAAGCTGGTATTTGACGCGTGCCGCCGGGGAGACAAGGCGGCAGTGAAGATAGTGAGAAAGTACGTCGGCTATCTCAGCGAGGGACTTGTCAATATCATCAACATCCTTCAGCCTGAGGTGCTGTGCATCGGCGGAGGGATCAGCAGGTCGGGCGACATCCTGCTTCCCATGCTGCGGGAACTGGTGCAGGAAAAGATTTATTCCAGGGATTCGGCGGAGAATACAAAACTGGTGGCTGCCAGGCTGGACAACGACGCAGGCATCATCGGCGCCGCAAAACTGAGGCTGTGTAAAGAATAGACGATTGCCGCAAAAACAGGAGGTAGGGGAATGTTCCCTACCTCCTGTTTTTACGGTGTCTTTTTCTATGTGGCTGCTTGCTGTGTCTTTGCTCCTTCGTCATAGGTAAAGCCTCGCAGATTCAGTTCTTTTGCCCTGTGGCACGCACAGAGCCTTCCGCCTGGCATCTCCTCAAGCACCGGTGAATCTGTCTTACACTTATCAATGCAGTAGTGGCATCTCTCGTGGAAATAGCAGCCGCTTGGCGGGTTGGCGGGATTGGGGATTTCCCCTTTCAGAGGAATACGCTCCATCTGGACGGTGGGATCCGCCACCGGCACCGCGGAGAGCAATGCCTCCGTATAGGGGTGCAGGGGCTTTTCAAACATGCTCTCCGCCGGGCCAAACTCTACCATTCTGCCCAGATACATGACGCCCACTTTGTCGGAAATGTGTTCCACCACCGAAAGGTCATGGCTGATAAACAGATAGGTCAGTTTCAGTTCTTTCTGCAGGTCACGCAATAAGTTGATAACCTGGGCCTGGATAGATACATCCAGAGCCGAAACAGCCTCGTCGCAGACGATGATCTGGGGCTCGATTACCAGCGCTCTTGCAATGCCGATACGCTGGCGCTGTCCGCCGGAAAAGGCATGGGGATAGCGCATCAGGTACATGGGATTTAAACCTACCTTCTCCGCCATCGCCTTGGCCCGCTGATCCATCTCGTCCTTGGGCATCTTAGGAAAATTGGCCTTCAAGGGTTCTTTGATGATGTCGAGAACCGTCATCCTGGGGTCGAGAGAGGAGTAGGGGTCCTGGAAAATCATCTGGATTTCCTTGCGGATCTCCTTCATTTTTTTCTTGTCTACCTTCAGAAAGTCCAGTTCCTCGCCGCTCTTTGTGCGGTAGAAAACCTCGCCTTCGGAAGCGTTATATGCCCGGACGATACAGCGCCCCAGCGTCGTCTTGCCGCAGCCGGATTCGCCCACGATGCCGATGGTTTCCCCTGGCTTTACGTTGAAACTGACATCGGTTACCGCCCTTACTGTAACGCCTTTGGAAGTAAAGCGCTTATGCAGCCCTTTGACTTCCATGATGTTGTCTTTGTTCATCATTACCTCTTTCCTGCATACCACAGACAGTGTCTGCGGTATTGCGCTAATTAGTATTTGAACGGAACGTTCAAACGTGGTCAGCTTCCTTACCGTTCAGGGCAGCCTCCACCTTTGCCCGCTGTGCCCGGCAGGCTTCATGAGGACAATTGAAACAGGCAATTTTGTGTCCCGGGGCAATCTCTGTCAGTTCCGGTTCCGCTCTGTCGCAAAGTCCCTCAATGCGGACATCGCACCTATCATAGAAGCCGCAGGCTTTCGGCAGGTTCATGGCAAGAGGAACCGTTCCCTCGATGGAAAACAGCCTCTCTTCCTTCTTGGATCCGATCTTATGGACGGAACCGATCAGTCCTCTTGTATACGGATGCTGGGGATTGGCATAAATCTCTGACGCATCTGCGCTCTCCACGATTTTGCCAAGGTACATTACCGCCACTCGGTCACACATTTTGGCCACCACGCCAAGGTCATGGGTGATAAAAAGGATGGCCATGTTAAAATCTTTCTGAAGCTCCTTCATCAGTTCCAGAATCTGTGCCTGAATGGTAACATCCAGGGCAGTAGTGGGCTCGTCGGCGATCAGCATCTTTGGATTGCACACCAGCGCCATGGCGATAAGGGCGCGCTGCAGCATACCGCCGGAGAACTCATGAGGATACTGGTTGTAACGCTTTTCCACGTTGGCAATGCCCACCTTGCGCATCACCTCCATGGATATCTCTTTAGATTTTTTCTTGTCCTTTGTGATATGGAGTCTCGTAGCTTCATTGATCTGATTGCCGATGGTATACATCGGGGAAAAGGCAACCATGGGCTCCTGGAAAATCATGGAGATTTCCTTGCCTCTGATGGAACGGATTTCCTGACCACGCTGATCCAGTGAAAGCAGATCCACTTTACCTAAACCTTCGGAATCAAACAGGATCTGTCCGCTGGATTTGCACTTTTTATCATTAATTCCGAGAATGGCTTTACAGGTCAGGGATTTGCCGCAGCCTGATTCGCCCACCAGCCCCAGCGTCTCGCCTTTTTTCATCTCAAAGTTCACGCCCCGGACGGCTGTCAGAAGTCCCTCCGTCATATGGATATCAACATGGAGGTCTTTGACTTCAAGAATATTTTCTGTGTTCATTTTAACCTCTTTCCTGCATACCGCAGACAATGTCTGCGGTATTGCGTCGATCGGTATTGGGATGTGAAACATCCCAAATAACCTCTTTCCTGCATACCGCAGACATTGTCTGCGGTATTGCGTTGATTATAACGCTTTTTACTTATACGGGTCGGCAGCATCACGAATTCCATCGCCCAGGAAGTTAAAGGCAAGCACTGTGATCGTCACGAAAATAATCGGGATCAGCTTATGAGGGTTGCTGGCGACATCGGTGACGGAGCTTGCCTCCTGAAGGAGCACTCCCCAGCTGGTTGCGGGAGACTTAATGCCAAGCCCTAAATAGGACATGGATGTTTCACCCACGATGGAACCCGGGATGCCAAGAGTAATCGAGACGATGAGATAACTCATGAACCCTGGAACCAAGTGCTTCCATATGATTTTCCATGTGGATACGCCGGAAAGTCTGGCAGCCATGACATAATCCTCATTCTTGAGGGACAAAAACTTTCCGCGCACCACGCGGGCCATTCCGGTCCAGTTGATAAAGGAGAGAATGATTGTTATGTAAAAGTACATCTTTACGGTTGAGATTCCCGGAGGAATTGCCGCAGAGAGCGCCATCCATAGAGGAATCTGGGGAACGGCGCCAATCACCTCAATAATTCGCTGGATCACAATGTCTATCGCTCCGCCAAAATAGCCGGAAATCGAACCGATGGTCACGCCCAGGAAGAAGCTGATGACAGCGCTGGCAAACGGGATGGTCAGAGAGATGCGGCTTCCCAGCAAAACTCTTGAGAAAATGTCCCGGCCCAGAGCGTCCGTGCCAAAGAGCATAATCTTCGCGCCGGTTCCTCCGTTGCTCCCTTCATCCACACCGAAGAGGTGGAGGTCACAGGGAATCAGTCCCAGGATCTTGTATTCCGTGCCGTGTACGAAAAAGCGTATCTTGTAGTATTCCGAAGTGTCCTCTGTGATTGTCACGGTAAAAGTTGTCCGGTCTATATTCTTTTCAAGCTTGTATATATAAGGACCTATAAACTCACCCTCGTGGACAAAATGGATTTTGGAGGGGGCGCTGTCCTTATACAGGGCGTCAAATTCATCCAGCGAATAGGGGGCCAGGAAATCCGCAAACAGGGCTCCCAAGTATAAGAGCAGGAGAATGAGCATGGATAATTTCGCAAGCTTATGCTTTTTCAATTTTCTGCCCATCAAGGTCCACTGGGAAGCGAGATAATAATCTTCATTGGTTTTCTGTTTCTTTTTCCACATTATCTGCCACCTCCTGAATAACGGATTCTCGGATCGAGGAATGCCAGCGCGATATCGGAGAATAGGATGCCGATAACCACCAGAACCGCCTGGACCATTACGATTGCGCCCGCAAGGTACATATCCTGGGCCTGGAGGGCTTTAAAGAGCACCGGCCCCTGAATCTGCATGTTCAGCACCATGGCCGTCACTGTGGAGCCGGAGAACAGGCTGGAAAGAACGCCGCCTAAGCCGGATACGGTGGGATTGATGGCTGCCCGGAAACAATACTTCATAACGATGGTTCGTTCCGGGACGCCCTTGGCCCTTGCGGTCAGGGTGTACTGCCTGGCAACTTCATCCAGCATCTGGGCCCGCACGGAACGGATAATGCCGCAGGTGCCGCTGGTGCCGATGACAATGATCGGGATGATCATTCTCTTTAAAAAGTCGCCGAAATTATATAAGTGAATGCCGTTTTGAAGCATTTCCTGTGAGAACAGGCCTACATTTGCGTTTCCTGTCCACTTATAGGATAGATACATCAGCACGATTGCCAAAATAAAGTTCGGGATTGCCGCTCCCAGAAAACCTATGATGGAGGAGATGTAATCCCCCACGGAATATTGGTGAGTGGAAGCGTAGACCGCGATCGGCAGGGACACCACATACTGGAACAGCATAATGATTGCCGTGACGGCGATGGTGAGTCCGAGCCTGTCATCCACCACATCCCAGACATCCCGGCCATAGGCAAAGGAATATTTCCAGTTGTGATGTGATCCGTATAACCTGTAATAGGTGGAATCCGTCGGAGTCCAGATAATATCTTTGATCCATTTAAAGTATTGTTCATGGATGGGCAAATCCAGTCCGTAATCTGCCCGGAGGGACGCGGCATAATCCGCATCCACAAATTCCCCTTCCGATGCAAGCGCCGCAATATGGGCGGATACATAATCCCCAGGAGGAAGCTGGATAACGAAGAAAACCAGGATTGAAATTAAAAGTAATGTCGGAATAAACATCAGAATCCGCTTTACTATGTACTGGACGAGATCTTTTTTGAAGAAATCGACCACGGCTTCCAACAGGGTTTTCTTAGGGATGCCATCATGCATGCTCTCTGATTTGTACGCATTGTCTTCCATTAGAAATTCCCTTTCTTAAAAAACCGGAGGCATGGGAACCGGGTTCCCGCCTCCGGAAGTCATCGTTGACGCCTGCTTTCCTGAGGAAAACAAGCCTAGGCTTTCAAATTACTCGGTCTTGAACAGTGTCCAGTAGTGGACAAGGTTCTGGTACTGATACAGGTCATCCCATACCAGGAGATCCGGATGGTTGTGAATCTTGGAACTGATCAGGTTGTAATTACCTGCTGTCTTCAGGTATGCGATGGTCCAGAGATTTTCCTTGTGAACATCATATAGATCCAAGGTGTACTGATCCCTCTCGGCTGTCTCAGGAGTCGCGTTCCACTTTTCGTAGATTTCCACCAGCTTTGCCATTTCGCCTTCGGGAGCCACGCCCTGGGCGCCGTTTGTACCATAGTATGTGCCATAATCACCATACCATTCCGCCGCCTGTGCAATGGGAACGAAGGGCGCTACCCTGGATTTCAGGGAAACACCGCCGATAGGAGTGTGAGGTCCTAATACCGCATACCAGTCATTGTTGTCAATCTCTGTATCATACGCAGACACTTCGATATCCTTTGTTGCGCACTTGATGCCGGCCTTGTTATAATACTGCTCCAGAACCGGATATGCGGTGTCAGCGCCGGAATCCGTGTAGGTATAGATCGTAAGGACAAAATCTGTGCCGTCGGCAAAATCATAGAAGCCGTCGCTGCCCATCACAAGGCCGCACTCCTCCAGAAGAGCCTTGGCCCCGTCCACATCGTACTCTGTCCACTTTGTCTCCCATTCTGCGTCATAGCCAAAGTTGCCCTCTGCCGGAGCGCACTGTCCGGGCTCTAAGAATCCTTCCGAAAGTAGACCGGAAACCTGTTCACGATCCACGCAGATGGACATAGCCTGACGGAACTTGCTGTTGGCAAACAACTCCGCATAGTTTGCATCCTTACAGGTGTAGTTGAAGGTGATCTGATAAGAACCCCAGTCTGTTCCCGCAAAGGAGCGAAGCTGCGCCTGGTCGCCAAGGTCCGCGAGGACGGAAGCGATATCCTGCATTGCGACGCCGATGATGTCCAACTCGCCGGAGCGGAACATCAACTGATCCTGCCCGTCCTCGGAAGTTGCGTTAAAGTGAATCTCATCACAGTAGGGGAGCTGCTGTCCCTGGGCGTCCACCTTCCAGAAGTAAGGGTTGCGCTCCAGAATGCAAAGCTGAGCGTCTCTGGAGTTGTTGCCCTCTTTTGTAGTCAGCACATAGGAGTTCAGGTTGGGGATGCCGTCTTCATTCCACCAGTAGTAAGCAACAGCCTTGCCAAGGTCACTTACGGTAGCGGCATCAATGCCCTTCGCCTGGGCGTTGAGAAGAACCTGCTCATCGTCGAGACCTGTCTTTTCCCAATAAGGATTCTCCACATATACAGAATCAGGGATCATGTCTGCAAGGTAGTGAGAGGGAGCCCAGCACCACTTGAAATCACCGTTTTCAATGAAGTCAGCGGGGAACTTGGGATTCACAAAGGTCCATGTAACGGTGTAATCGTCAACCTTTTCCAGGGTTGCCCATGCATCTTCGCCGTCCACAGTCTCCTTTAAGGCTGCCCAACTCTTCTTGGTATCGTAGTTGTTGAGGTGGCACATATAGTACCAGAAGGTAATGTCATCCGCCGTGAAATCATCACCGTCGGACCACTTCATGCCTTCTCTGAGATTGAAGGTCCATACCGTGTAATCGTCATTGTGCTCAAAGTCTTTGATAACGTTGGCATAGTATGTGCCGTCTGAATTGAAGTGAATGATACTTTCCATGGTCGGTCTGGCCAGACCCCAGCTGCCGCCTGCGCCGAGAAGGTTGATAACGCCGCCGTATGTGCCGATCTCCAGAGGGGCTCCGGTTGCGTCAGTCCGCTCTACATAGACATCGTCTGCTACCGGAAGTCTCTCCTCAACTGCCGGAAGCGATCCTGCCTGCACCAGATCAGCGAGCATAGGAGCCTCGCCAAAGCTTGTCACTTCAGCGGGAGATGCCGGATCGGCCGGGGTTGATTCCGCAGGTGTCGAGTCGGGCGTCGATTCCGGCGTCGATTCCGGCGTCGATTCCGGTGTGGATGCCTGTGACTGCTGAACGTCTTCCCCCGAACCGGACGGGGTGCTGCCCTGATTGTCATCCTGGCCGCAAGCCGCCAGAGAAACAACCATTGTGCTTGCTAAAAGCAGGGCAATGAGTCTTTTTTTCATAAAGTTATCCTCCTTAAAAAATTTTAGAAAACGTTGATTTTCTGAGCGTTTTCATTTGGGTGAAACCGCATGAACATTTTTGCTTATGGATAGCGTGAAAGTATCATTGGCAGTCACGTTTTTTCGGTAAAGCTAAAATACTAATGCGTTTCGTGTGAATGTAGTATAGCAATTGTGACTAAAAAAGTCAACCCCTGGACATGTTTGTTGGAACAATTGACGGTAAGGCCCGTCTCGACCCTTGTAAAACCTTGATAAATACTGGGAAATTGCTCAAATGGGAAGGGCGTGGAAGGACAAAATAAAGTCTCTTTTAGGATGCGTTTTTCGCTGCTTTTAACCGGTCAGTTTCGTTTTCGGCTTTTTTGCCATGTAAAATTTGCGCCGCACACAGCAAGAATATGTGCATTATGCACAAAACAAAACCGACTATTTTATGAATATTATGCAAAGAACGAAAAAAATGTTGCCCGCAAAAGCAAAATATGCAATGTGAAGAGATAAAAAAGACAAAAGATGCGTGGTAAAGTATGCAGACGTTTGGTAATCTTTACTTATAAGCAAGCATGGAGGTTAGGATGGATTATGAACAAAAATCTGATAATATTCACGGACAGCGGAGATACCATTATTGACGAGAGCACCCAGGTTTTTGACGAGAGGGGCATTGTCACCGAGGCGGAATTTATTCCAGGGGCGGGAGAGGTTCTCAGACAGCTTCGGGAGGAGGGCTACCGTATTGCCCTTGTGGCGGACGGAGAGTGGGAATCCTTCCAGAATGTGTACCGCAGGAACGGTCTGAGTTATTGTTTTGAAGAATGGATCGTTTCCGAGGTGGTGGGAGAGCAGAAACCGGCGAGATCCATGTTTGACACCGCCATGGAGAAGATGAAACTGACAGACAGCGACAAGCCTTTTATCGTCATGATCGGCAACAACCTGAAAAAGGATGTGGCGGGGGCCAACCGGTACGGGATTACCTCCGTATGGCTGGACTGGTCACCCAGATATTTCCACAGCGTAGAGCAGCCTGACTGGCAGCCGGATTACACGGTAAAGACCCCACAGGAGCTTAAGACGCTTATAGGAGAGCTGGAGGAAAAGTGTGGAAAAAAGAAAGAACTGATAGAGCGGATTAACGACAAGATTGATCGGATGGTGGAAGCCTTTTCCAACATTTTGTACGAGGAGGATGATATTTTCCTGAAAAACATGGCGGACCATAATCTGGCCGGAGATGATATCGCCAAGTACCGGTTCTGGGAGTGGACCCAGGGCGTAGGCTTGTTTGGGCTGTGGAAGCTGTTTTGCTATGAAAAGAAAGAATGTTATCTGGACACGCTGAGAAAGTACTATGACAGGCAGATTGGGATAGGCTTTCCGGCGCTGAATATCAATACTGCGGCCCCCTATCTGACCATGTCCTTTCTGGCGGAGTACACCGGGGAGGAAAAGTACCTGGAGCCCTGCGTGGCGGCGGCCAGGGAAATTATGGATTCTTTCCCCCGGACCAAGGAGGGAGGGTTTCAGCACAAGACCTCCGACAGCGTCAACGAACAGGAACTGTGGGATGACACTCTCTATATGACGGTGCTGTTTCTGGCGAATATGGGGCGGATCCTGCAAGATGACGCCATGAAGGAGGAGGCACAGTACCAGTTTCTGCTGCATGACAAATACCTCTGTGACAAGGTCAGCGGTCTGTGGTATCACGGCTGGAGCTTTCTGGAAAAGAATAATTTTGCCGGGGCCTTTTGGGGCAGAGGAAACTGCTGGATCACCATGGCGATGCCGGAGTTTTTCTCCATCAGCCAGTGCGGCGGGCCGGTGAAGAGACTGCTGCAGAATACGCTGCAGGCCCAGATTCAAAGTCTGAAGGAGTGTCAGGCGGAAAACGGTATGTGGCACACGCTGGTGGACGATGCGGACTCTTATGTGGAGGCCAGCGCTACCTGTGGATTTGCCTACGGCATTCTGAAGGCGGTGAAGGACGGTCTGGTGGATAAGTCCTATCTGGAGGTGGCGGCCAAAGCGGCGGTTCCGATTCTGGACTACATATCCGAGGATGGGGTGGTGAATCAGGTGTCCTATGGAACTCCCATGGGACGCACTACCAAGGATTTTTACAAAGAGATTGAACTGCGGCCCATGCCTTACGGCCAGGCGCTTGCGATATTGTTTTTGATGGAATACAGATGGATGCTTTAGGAGATAACGCGGTATCGCAAGCTGGGCTTGCGAAATGCGGGGAAGAGGTAGCGGCGATGGAAAGACATTATCAGAAAATGATTCAGGACACCCAGGACAGAGTGGTGAAGTCACTGCAGATACAGGTACTGGAGGAGGGAAGTCCCCGGTATGGAGGATTTGCGGACCCTGCGGGAATTGTGCAGGCAAAATTTGCCATATACCGGATTGCCAGTATGGTGGCTGCTTACTGTAATGAGGATACTTGCTTTTATCACGACGGGAGAGTGCTGGACAGCATTTTTAAGGGACTGGATTATGTCACGGGGGTCCAACATGAAAACGGGTTGTTTGACTATATAACCTGTAATTTTTTCTCCGCTCCCGATACGGCATTCTGCATCAAGAAGTTTTTGCCTGTCTACCAGTACTTAAAGGGCAGGAATGATAGAGGAGGGGAAGAGAGTCTGACGGCGCAGGAACAGATCATTCTGGAGAAGGTAGCGCATATTGTCCGGCAGGGGGCATATGGTCTTTTGGAGGGCGGTTTCCATACCCCCAACCACCGTTGGGCCATCGCCTCCGTGCTGATGGCCTGCAGCAGGCTGTTTGAATGTGAGGAGATGGAGCAGGCGGCGTTTTCCTATTTGAATGAGGGAATAGACTGCAATGAGGACGGGGAATTTGCGGAGAAGTCCGCAGGAAATTATAACAGGGTCAACAACGATGCCATGATCATGCTCTCCGAGGCCACAGGGGATCCCTCCTATGAGCGCAGCGCCATCCGCAATCTGCGGATGATGCTGACCTATTGGGAACCGGATGACAGTGTTTTTACGGCAAATTCCACCCGTTTTGACAAGGATCGTCTGATCTATCCCAAGGATTATTACATGGAGTATCTGAAGATGGGGGTGAAGTATGACATCCCGGAATTTCTGCAGATGTGTAACTCTATCTTTGACATCGTTGACAGGCGGCACATCACCTCACCGGACTTTTTGATTTGGTTTATGCTAGAGCCGGCCTACCGGAAACTGGAGTTCCAGGGCAGATATCACCGTCCGGATTTCGGCAGTTTTTATCAGGAGTCAGGCATTGCCAGAGGGCAGCAGGGACGATTTACTTATACGGTGATGAACGGAAAATCTAATTTCTTCTATATTCATAATGGGACGATGAAGCTGGAGATGAAAGTGGCCGGAAGTTTTTGCGAACATAGGGCCTTTAAAAGCGAAAAGATGGAGCGGCTGTCTGATAAGGAATATCACCTGAGTCAGACCATGCGGGGCTGGTATTATCTGCCATTTGCACAAAAGCCGCCTACCAGCGACTGGTGGAAGATGGACAATGCCTCCCGGGATAAGAAGCTGGGCCCGGATATGCAGATCGATGTGTGGGTGAAAGAGGTGAAAAACGGAGTAGATGTACGGGTGAGGACCTCCGGCGTAGAGGGAGCTCCCTGGAGAATTGAGCTTGCTTTCTCAGGCGTAAATTATCTGAGCAATGATTATGTGGATATGCCTCTTACCGGCAGCGAGGTGGTGGTGGTTAAGAAGGGCTATACGGAGATAGGAAACGGGAAGGACACCCTGATCGTGGGTCCATGCTTTGGGGAGCATCACTTTACCGAGGGCAAGGAGGACAGCGAGACGAAGACGGCTGGCGCGGCCACGCTCTATCTCACGGCGTATACTTCTTTTGACCGTGAGATACAGATACGCGATAAGGTGAGTTGTTACCGCTAGGAGTTGACGCTGGCGGGGATGCTCCAGTGGGGGAATCCTTCCTGTATGGAGCCGTTCTTGCCGGATTAAGCAGCATAGCAGCGGGAGGGCAGGAATAAGGTACAGGGGAGATGTGGAATGGAACAGGGAAGAAAAAGCGGAGTGGAACGAGAATGTGGGCAGACATATGCTGCTGATTTGGCTAAAGCCTATGTGCCGCATTTGCGTTATGACCGGGCGGAGCCCTTTGGATTGGCAGGAATCGGCTATACTATTTATGCGGACAGGAGACATAGTCCTTCCTGCAGGCGTGTTATAGAGCCGGTTTTTGGGGGGATGGTCATTGAATATGCCTTCTATTACGACTTTGATATTCAGCATCTCTATGATCTGGAACATGCCTTTGTGTATCTGGACGGGGAGGGGAAGGTCGCAGGAGTGGAGAGCAGTTTTCACGGCAAGTTTTTAAACAGTCTGATAGAGGGTGTGACGGCGTTTGAGGAGGGGCATCCGGTGTTGTACGTGCAGCCGGGAAAACATGCGTTTCTGCCAGCGCCGGAGTATTTCCGACTGGTGATCGACAGGGATGCGGCATGTAACAGGAATGCGGGAGAGGCGGGGTTTCTCATCAGTTCCATGTTTGAGGGCAGGCTGTTTACCGACCAGGCGCTGGATTGGAAGATAGAGGAATATATCCGTAGGAATTATGCGTTTACGCCCACCTGGGAATTTACGGACAAAAGCCCGGATGGGCGCAGCACGGAGGAAGTTCTTATGCCCTATGAGGAATTGGATGCTCTGATTGTGCGGCGTCTGAGTGAATGGAGCAGGAGAATATCTGCGGAACTAAATATAGAAGGGAGATAATCATGCAATACATTTCATTTGATGCAGGCAGAGAGTATGACTTGATCTTGCTGGGCAGGGTTGCCATTGACTTCAACCCGGTGGATCTGAACCGGCCTCTGGAGGAGAGCAGCAATTTTAACAAATATTTGGGGGGATCGCCTGCCAATATTGCAGTGGGTATGGCGCGCCTGGGAAAGAAGGTGGGGTTCATCGCCAAGGTCTCCGACGATCAGTTTGGAGATTATGTGACCCATTATTTTCAGAAGGAGGGTATTGACACCAGCCATATCACAAGGTGCCGAAACGGCGAGAATCTGGGCTTGACCTTTACCGAAATCTTAAGTCCCTCGGAGAGCCGGATACTGATGTACCGGGACGGCGTGGCGGATCTGATGCTGGATCCGGAGGATGTGGACGAAGAGTATATAAAAAAAGCCAAGGCGATTCTGATTTCCGGGACGGCCCTTGCCGCCAGTCCTTCCAGGGAGGCGGCGCTGAAGGCGATGATGCTGGCCAAAAAGAACGGTGTTGTGGTCATATTTGACATAGACTACCGGGCTTACACATGGAAAAACATGGATGAGATCTCCATATACTATTCATTGGTGGCAAGCCAGAGCGACCTGATCCTGGGATCCAGGGAGGAGTTTGATCTGACGGAGCGCATACAGGGGGTATGCGCCAATGACAACGAGAGCGCGAAACGTTGGCAGGCTTACGGCTGCCGGATTGTGGTTATTAAGCACGGCAAGGAGGGTTCCACAGCCTACACCTGCGACGGAAATCACTATGCGGTAAAGCCTTTTCCCACCAATGCCCTGAAGGGATTTGGGGGAGGGGACGGGTATGCGTCCTCGTTTATCCGGGCGCTGATAGACGGCTGCAGTGTGCCCGAGGCCCTGGAGTACGGATCCGCCTCGGCCTCCATGCTGATCTCCGCCCACAGCTGTTCCGCAGCCATGCCCACACTGGAAGAGGTAAACCTATTTATTAAGGAAGAAAAAGAAAAATATGGAGAGATGGTAGTGCTGCAATAGGGGATATGCGGAACTTAAGATCCAGTGACTTTTCAAACAGCATATCCCCGGACAGCACACTGATCAACATAGGGACGCCAAAGCGGCCATATGTTGATCACCGATGCTGTGTGCTGGTAGGGGATATGCGGAACTCAAGATCCAGTGACTTTCAAACAGCATATCCCCGGACAGCACACTGATCAACATAGGGACGCCAAAGCGGCCATATGTTGATCACCGATGCTGTGTGCTGGTAGGGGATATGCGGAACTCAAGATCCAGTGACTTTCAAACAGCATATCCCCGGACAGCACACTGATCAACATAGGGACGCCAAAGCGGCCATATGTTGATCACCGATGCTGTGTGCTGGTAGGGGATATGCGGAACTCAAGATCCAGTGACTTTCAAACAGCATATCCCCGGACAGCACACTGATCAACATAGGGACGCCAAAGCGGCCATATGTTGATCACCGATGCTGTGTGCTGGTAGGGGATATGCGGAACTCTAAATAGGGAGGTATGGGTATGTACGAGAACCCGGAATACAACGAGAGAGGGGAGAAAATACTCTGTGAGGAGACAGGAAAAAACAGCCACATGCTGATGGACGTGCGGGTGCAGAAGCTGGCGGCAGGGCAGAAGATTCAAATACTCGAACAGGAGAAGGAGACGGCAGTGATGCTGCTTGCCGGAAAGGTGGTCTTCGCCTTTGAGGGAAGGCTGGAAAATGCCGGGAGAAGAAGCGTTTTTCGGGATAAGCCCTATTGCCTGCACTGCTGCCGCGGGAAAGAAATAAGCGTCACCGCTGTGGAGGACAGCAGGGTGCTGATCCAACAGACCAAAAATTCGGGTACATTTGACACTGTGTTCTATACGCCGGAGATGTGTACCTTGCAGGAGTTCGGTAAAGAGCAATGGGAGGGCACTGCCCATCGGCAGGTGCTGACGGTTTTTGACTATGAGAATGCGCCCTACTCCAACATGGTGATGGGGGAGGTGTTCCACAAGCCGGGCTGCTGGTCCAGCTATCCGCCCCACTATCATCCGCAGCCGGAGCTGTACTATTATGAATTTGATAAGCCCCAGGGATTTGGTGTGGGCTTTGACGGAGAGCAGTGCTTTAAGGTGGGAGACCAGGGCTGTCTGGCGATCACGCCCATGCATCCCCATCAACAGGCGGCGGCGCCGGGATACCGGATGTATTATGTATGGCTGATCCGGCATCTGGAGGGAGATCCCTGGCGCAAGACCCGGATCGTGGACCCGGAGCATGAGTGGCTGGATCATTCGGATTATCAAGTGTAGGAGACATGCGGAACTAAATTTTGAAAGGTGGGATAGGTATGGCATATATGACAACCGCCCAGGCGCTGGTTCGTTTTCTGGATAACCAGTATGTGTCTTTTGACGGGCGGGAGAACAAATTTGTAGAAGGGATATTTACCATATTCGGACATGGGATTGTCTGTGGTCTGGGGGAAGCTCTGGACAGCGCTCAAAGCGGCGGCTTAAGCGGCCTTAAGGTCTATCAGGGAAAAAACGAGCAGGGGATGGCCCATGCCGCCATGGCCTTTGCCAAGCAGAACAACCGGAGGAAAATCATCGCTTGTTCCTCATCTATCGGACCGGGTGCGGCGAACATGATCACGGCGGCGGCCACGGCCACGGTAAACCATGTGCCTTTGCTGCTGTTTCCGGCGGACGCCTTTTCCACCAGGCAGCCGGATCCGGTATTGCAGCAGTTTGAGCAGGTGAGTTCCCTGGCTATTACTACCAATGACGCCTATCGGGCAGTGTGCCGTTACTGGGACAGGATCGCCAGGCCGGAGCAGTTGATGTCGGCGATGATAAACGCCATGCGTGTGTTGACGGACACGGCGGAGACAGGAGCGGTATGCATTTCCCTGCCCCAGGACGTGGAGGGGGAGTGCTATGACTTCCCGGAGGAGTTCTTTCGAAAGAGGGTGCATCGCATAGTGCGGTGTGTGCCCGCGGAGGAAGAGTTGGCGGAGGCGGCAGAACGGCTGTTGGCGGCAAAAAAACCTCTGGTCATCTGCGGCGGCGGTGTCCGCTACTCGGAGGCAGGGGAAGCGTTGGAGCAGTTCTGTCAGGAGTTTTCCATTCCCTTTGCGGAGACCCAGAGCGGCAAGACGGCCTGTCTCTCCTCCCATCCCTGCAATCTGGGCGGGCTGGGCGTAACGGGAAACAGCGCGGGAAACGATATTGCCAGGGAGGCGGACCTGATTGTGGGCATCGGTACCCGGTTCTCCGATTTCACTACAGCGTCAAAATCCTTGTTTGGGGAGGGAGCGGAGATAGTTGCTGTGAACACCTCCCGCTTTGACGCCTACAAGCTGGGAGCCGTGAAGGTAGTGGCGGATGCGAAACTCGCCATTTTGGAGCTGGGAAAAAGACTGCGCCGGGCGGGTTATCGCTCCGGCTACAGTGAAGAGATAAAGGCGGCTAAAGAGGGCTGGGAAAAGGAGATGGCATTCCTTTCCTCCTATTCTTATGACGAGGATTTTAAGCCCCTGATCGGTGCGGGAGATCCCAGAACCATACCGGAGTTTCACAAGATGACAAAGAGCATTCTCACTCAGACGGCGGTGGTTGCCAGAGTGAGGGAGTTGATTCCGGCGGATGCCATCTGTGTGGGGGCGGCGGGGTCACTGCCCGGCGATCTGCAGCGGATGTGGACCTCGGATATCCGGTATTCCTACAACATGGAGTACGGCTATTCCTGCATGGGCTATGAGATTGCGGGGGCGCTGGGATCCAAGCTGGCGGAGCCTGCCCGGGAAGTATACGCCATGTGCGGCGACGGAAGCTATCTGATGCTGCACTCGGAACTGGTGACTTCCATCCAGGAACATAGAAAGATCAATGTACTGCTCTTTGACAACAGCGGTTTCGGCTGCATCAACAATCTGGAGATGTCAAACGGCATAGGCAATTTGGCTACGGAGTTTCGGTACAGGGATCAGGAGGGGAAACTACTGGGAGATTTGATTCCCATCGACTTTGCCGCCTGCGCCGCGGGCTATGGCGTGAAGACCTACAGGGTGAAAAATATGGAGGAACTGGACGCCGCTCTGAAAGACAGCCTGGGGCAGGAGGTATCCACGCTGATTGACATCAAGGTGCTGCCCAAGACCATGACCGACGGGTACGGGGCATGGTGGCATGTGGGCGTTGCGGGAGTTTCCGAAAACGAAAAGGTGCGCGGCGCGCATGAGAATAAGCAGAAAAATTTAGAGAAGGCGAGGAAGTATTGATGTTAAATAAAGAAAAGGTACATTTGGGCATAGCTCCCATCGCATGGACAAATGACGATATGCCGGACTTAGGGGCGGAGAACACCTTCGAGCAGTGCGTGTCGGAGATGGCTCTGGCAGGTTTTACCGGCTGTGAGGTGGGCAACAAATATCCCAGAGACACGGCGGCGCTGAAAAAGGCGCTGGATCTGAGAGGGATGCGGATCTGCAACGCTTGGTATTCCACTTTTCTCACCACGGCGCCCTATGAGGAGACGGAAAAAGGCTTTATTGAACACATTACTTTTTTGAAGGAGATGGGGGCAAAGGTGGTGGGCGTCTCCGAGCAGGGACATTCCATACAGGGGACGGATAAATCCATTTTCCGGGATAAATATGTGATGGATGACAGAGAGTGGGAACTTTTGTGTACGGGCCTTGATAAGCTGGGCAGAGTGGCAAGGGATAGGGGGATTGCCCTGACTTTCCACCATCATATGGGAACTGTGGTTCAGACAGCCGCGGAGATAGACCGGATGATGGAGAATACAGATCCTGAATTGGTGGGGCTTTTGTTTGACAGCGGCCATCTGGCGTATTGCGGAGAGGATTATCTGGCTGTGCTGAAAAAGTATGCGGGCAGAACCAGACATGTGCATCTGAAGGATATTCGTCCGGAGGTTGTGGCGAAGGTGAAGGCGGAGAACCTGAGTTTCCTGCAGGGTGTGCGTATGGGAACCTTTACGGTGCCCGGGGACGGGAGCCTGGACTTCACCCCTATTTTTGAGATTCTGGCGGACACCGGCTACGAGGGATATGTGCTGGTGGAGGCGGAGCAGGATCCGGCGTTGGCAAATCCGTTGGAATATGCCATTAAGGCGAGGAAGTACATAGCGGAGAAGGCAGGGGTGTAGTGCAAGTTTGGATGTGTACATCCAAATACGTATTAATGCAATATCGCAGGCAAAGCCAGCGATATGCATATAGAGGTAAGTTTGGATGTAAAACTCCCAAATACTGATTAACGCAATAACACGGACACAGCCCGTGTTAAGCAGGGACAAGGTAAGTTTGTGCTATAATTGAATTGCCCGCCGAAGCGGGCGGATGGAGGATAGAAAAATGTTAAATATCGGTATTATCGGTGCGGGACGTATCGGCAAGGTACATTTGCAGTCCATCACCTACCATGTAAAAAATGCCTGTGTGAAGGCGGTGGCGGATCCCTTTATGAATGAGGAGACGGAGAACTTTATACAAGGCATGGGCGTACAGAAGGTATGTAAGGATTACAAGGAAATTTTGGCGGATCCGGATATTGATGCAGTGCTGGTGTGCTCTTCCACGGACACCCACGCATCCATTTCCATAGAGGCCATAGAGGCCGGAAAGCATGTGTTCTGCGAGAAGCCGGTGGATCATGCCCTGGACCGGATCAGGGCTGTGGAGCAGGCGCTGGCCGCACATCCCCAGTGCAGGTTCCAGGTGGGCTTTAACCGCCGTTTTGATCACAACTTTGCGGCCGTGAGAAAGGCTTATGACGAAGGAAGAATCGGCGAGGCCCATGTGCTGAAGATTACTTCCCGGGATCCTGAACCCCCCAATCCCGCGTATATCAAGGTGTCCGGAGGCATTTTCCTGGATATGACCATCCATGATTTCGATATGGCATGTTTTTTGACTGACAGCGATGTGGAGGAGGTTTATGTACAGTCCGCAGTGCTGGTGGACCCCGCCATAGGAGAGCAGGGGGATGTGGACACCGCCATCATCACCATGAAGATGACAAACGGGGCGCTGGCCGTCATCGACAATTCCAGGCGCGCCGCCTATGGCTACGATCAGAGGGCGGAGTTGTTCGGTTCTAAGGGAATGGCTGCCACTGCCAACGACACCCTTTCCACGGTAGTTGTTTCCAATGCGGAGGGAGTGACCGGCGAAAAGCCCCTGTTTTTCTTCCTGGAGAGATATATGGAGTCCTTCTCGGAGGAGATGCGGCAGTTCGTGGACGCCTGTGAGAACGGCAAGGAGGTGCCGGTGGGCATCCATGCGGGTATGCAGTCCGTAAAGATCGGTCTGGCGGCAAAGAAGTCCGTGGAAGAGCACAGACCCGTAAAGATATCGGAGTTGGATTAAAAGTATGGAAATATTCGGATATTTATTATAGAAGGAGTGTAATATGGCTAATCAGTTTATAATGCCCAGACATATTTTTTACGGGGAGGGGGCGCTTGAGCAGGCCGCTTCGGCCATTGCGGGCTGCGGCAGCAGGGCGCTGATTGTCACGGATCCTGTGATGGTGAAGCTGGGGAATGTAAGCTCTGTAACAGAGATGCTTAAGAAGGCCGATGTGGGCTATGTGGTTTTTGAGGGTGTGACAGGAGAGCCCACAGACCAAATGGTGGAGGCCGGAAGGGAAGCCTGGGACAGCGGAAAATGTGATTTTTTGGTGGCCGTGGGGGGAGGTTCCCCCATTGACACCATGAAAGCCATCGGTGTGGTGGCGGTAAACGGAGGCTCCATCAATGACTGGTACGGAAAGGAGATCACAGGCGATCTGCCTCCCATGGCCGCCATCCCCACCACCAGCGGAACAGGGTCGGAGGCCACCCAGTTTACTATTATCACCAACACGGAGACGGACATCAAGATGCTGCTGAAGGGCAAACCCCTGATGCCGGGCATCGCGGTGGACGATCCCAGGTTTACCATGACAGCGCCTCCCGCCATCACGGCGGCTACCGGGCTGGACGCCCTCTGTCATGCGGCGGAGGCATATACCTCCAGAAAAGCGCAGCCCATGACGGATACCCTGGCAATCAGCGCCGTTAAGAGAATCTTCCAATATCTGCCTATATGTTACTCCAAGGGAGAGGATGCCCAAGCCCGGATGCAGATGAGTCTGGCGGCGCTGGAGGCCGGGATTGCCTTCAACAATGCCTCCGTCACGGTGATCCACGGCATGAGCCGTCCCATAGGCGCGCTGTTCCACGTGCCTCACGGAGTCAGCAATGCCATGCTGCTGCCCGCCTGCTTTGCCTATGTGTACAGAGAGGCGGCGGATCGCTTTGCGGATTTGGGCAGAGCCATCGGGGCGGCGGATTCAAAGGACGCGGACATGGATGCGGCGGAAAAGTTTATCCATGCCTGTGAGGAACTGTGCAGGTTTTGCCATATTCCAACCCCGGAAGAGTATGGGATAGGGCGGATAGACTTTTTGGAGAGTATCCCCAAGATGACCCAGGATGCCCTCGCCTCGGGCTCCCCGGCCAACACCAGGAAGAAACTGCTGGCGGAGGATATTGAGACCATATATAGATCCGTATTGTCCTGACACGCGGATTTTTCTGCCTGCTTCAATACTTATTGAAAAAAGCTTTACACTTTGGATATAGATTGCTATAATAAGAGTAACAGTTACCATACAATCAGTTACTCATAGAAAGAGGTGATCATATGACTGAAGGCGAAATGCTGAAACTGTCAGTTGAAGAATTCTCAAGAATCCAACGTTATATGATGTTAGCTGAAAGAGATTCAGAAGTATACAAGGCAATGAAAGAGAGATACATTGACCTAAAAGTTATACTTTCTGCGTCCGGTGTTAATTTGACGGAGATTGACAGAATCAAAGAGTAGTGCCTCTCACAACCAAACAATAGTTGTAAACAAGGTGTAAAGTCTGTATTACAAAGGCTTTACACCTTATTAATTGCGCGGGAAAGGTTGACAAGTCCGCCGATTAAATCTATAATAACTAGGATTGTGAGTCTTATGAAGCTACAGCGAAAATAGAAAATCTGGAGGAAAACATCATGAAGGCATATGGTGTAAATGAATTGCGAAGAATGTATCTCGATTTTTTTGAGAGTAAAGAGCATCTGAAAATGAAAAGCTATTCTCTGGTTCCGCCCCACACGGACAAGAGCCTGCTGTTGATCAATGCGGGCATGGCGCCCTTAAAGCCCTACTTTACGGGCCAGGAGATCCCGCCCCGCAGGCGTGTGACCACCTGCCAGAAGTGTGTGCGCACCGGTGATATTGAAAACGTGGGCAAGACTGCCCGCCATTTGACCTTCTTTGAGATGCTGGGCAATTTTTCCTTCGGAGACTATTTCAAGCGTGAGGCCATTGCCTGGAGTTGGGAATTTCTGACCAGGACCGTTGGCATGGATCCTGACAGACTCTATCCCTCCATCTTTGGGGAGGACGACGAGGCATTTGAGATCTGGAACAAGGAGATCGGCATCCCGGCGGAGAAGATTACCCGTTTTTACCGGGACGAGAACGGCGCCTGCGACAATTTCTGGGAGCACGGCGCAGGTCCCTGCGGTCCCTGTTCGGAGATTTATTACGACAGAGGCGAGAAATATGGCTGCGGTAAGCCCGACTGCAAGGTGGGCTGCGACTGCGACCGTTTTATGGAGGTCTGGAATAACGTATTTACCCAGTTTGAGAGCGACGGAAAGGGTCATTACGAGGAACTGTCCCAGAAAAATATAGACACCGGCATGGGATTGGAACGTCTGGCGGTGGTGGTGCAGGACGTGGATTCCGTTTTTGATATAGACACCATGAAAGCCATTCGTGACAGGATTTGCGAGATTGCGGGAGTGACTTATCAGACGGACGAGGCGGTGGATGTGTCTGTGCGTCTGATCACCGATCATATCCGTTCCACCACCTTTATGATCAGCGACGGCATCATGCCCTCCAACGAGGGCAGGGGCTATGTGCTGCGCCGCCTGATCCGGCGCGCGGCCCGTCATGGCAGACTGCTGGGCATCTCCGGCAAATTTCTGGCAAACCTGAGTCGGACAGTGATAAACGAGTGTAAGGACGGCTATCCGGAACTGGAGGAGAAGAGCGAGTTTATTTTGACGGTGCTGACCCAGGAGGAAGACAAGTTTGACAAGACCATAGACCTGGGACTGAGCATTCTGACCCAGATGGAGGAGGAGATGAAGGCTGCGGGTGTGACACAGCTTTCCGGCGAAAACGCCTTCAAGCTCTATGACACTTACGGTTTCCCCGTGGATCTGACACAGGAGATTCTGGCGGAGAAAGGCTTTGCCATCGACGAGGCAGGCTTTGGCGTGTGTATGCAGCAGCAGAAGGATATGGCCCGCAAGGCCCGCAAGGTGACCAACTACATGGGGGCGGACGTGACGGTATACGAGTCCATTGATCCGGCCATCACCACGGAGTTTGTGGGGTATGACAGATTGCAGCACAATTCCAGGGTGACGGTGCTGACCACCGAGACGGAGTTGGTGGAGGCGCTCACCGACGGACAGGTGGGCACTGTCATTGTGGAGGAGACTCCCTTTTATGCCACCATGGGCGGTCAGAATGCGGATAGAGGTATAATCACCACAGCAGACGGCAGCTTCGAGGTGAAGGATACCGTCAAGCTGATGGGTGGAAAGGTAGGTCACATCGGCACCGTGACCAGCGGTATGATCAAGGTGGGAGATACGGCCACATTGACGGTAAATGCCGGACAGAGGAGCGATACCTGTAAAAATCACAGCGCCACTCACTTATTGCAGAAAGCTCTGCGGGAGGTTCTGGGAACTCATGTGGAACAGTCCGGATCCTATGTGGACGGGGAGAGACTGCGGTTTGACTTCACTCACTTTGCGGCCATGACTGCCGAGGAACTGGCCCGGGTGGAGGCCATGGTCAATGAAAAGATCGGGGAGAATATCCCGGTGGTCACAGAGGTGATGAACATCGGGGAGGCCAGGAAGACCGGCGCTATGGCTCTGTTCGGGGAGAAGTATGGCGAGGAGGTCCGCGTGGTGAAAATGGGGGATTTCTCCGTGGAACTCTGCGGCGGAACCCATGTGGCCAACACAGGCAGCATCGGCAGCTTCAAGATCCTGTCCGAGAATGGCGTGGCGGCAGGCGTTCGCCGGATCGAAGCCCTGACCGGGAACGGTGTGCTGCAGTATTATAAGAATCTGGAGAATATTATCCAGGAGGCCGCAAAAACGGTGAAAGCTACCCCCGGCAACCTGGTGGAGAAGTGCGGGCATCTGATGGCGGAGCTGAAATCGCTGCATGCGGAACTGGAATCCTTAAAGAGCAAGGCGGCCAAGGACGCGATGGGGGACGTGATGAACCAGGTGCAGGAGGTCAAGGGCGTGAAATTGCTGGCTGTCAGCGTGGACGGCGTGGATATGAACGGACTGCGTGACCTGGGCGATCAGATGAAGGAGAAGCTGGGCGAGGGCGTGGTGGTGCTGATGTCCGGCCAGGACGGCAAGGTGAACATGATTGCCATGGCTACCGAAAAAGCCCAGAAAGCAGGAGCCCATGCAGGCAACCTGATCAAGGGTATTGCCGCGCTGGTGGGCGGCGGCGGCGGAGGCCGTCCGGGTATGGCCCAGGCCGGCGGCAAGAACCCGGCAGGGATTCCGGCTGCGGTGGCGGAGGCCGTCAAGGTGCTGGAAGGCCAGCTGAATTAGAGACATAAACGCGGCTGCCAGAAAAAAATGATAAAATTTGAAAAAAACAGTTGACGTATCTGACTTTTGTGTTATAATATCTTATGTACATATGGGTTTCCAATGTACATAAAATTAACCCAGTCAGTCAAGATGCTTGCAAGGGACTGAAGGGAGGTCAGGTGTAATCATGTCAAACGTAATCGTAAAAGAGAACGAGACTTTGGACAGCGCATTGCGTCGCTTTAAGAGAAGTTGTGCGAAAGCTGGTATCCAGCAGGAGATTCGTAAAAGAGAGCATTACGAGAAGCCCAGCGTAAAGCGTAAGAAGAAGTCCGAGGCAGCAAGAAAGCGCAAATATAACTAATGACATGGAGGTCCTTGGCACAGTCCAAGGACTTTTGCTTTCCTGTGCATGTAAAAACGGTGTCCATGGCACATTAGGGAGGTAGGAATCATGTGGACAACTGAAATTTTCGGAACGGATATATATCATTTGATAGCGGCTTTTGTTGTATACAGCATGTTGGGCTGGCTGGTGGAGTCTATTTATATGTCTTTTTGCAATAGGAAGCTGACCAACAGAGGTTTTGCAAAAGGACCTTTCTGCCCCATCTATGGCTTTGGGGCGGTGATTGGCTATCTGCTCCTGCGCCCGCTGCAGTTTAACTATGTGGTGCTGTACCTTGTGGCCGCAGTGTCCGCCACCACCTTTGAATTTCTGGTGGGCAAGATGATGATCAGGATATTTGGCGAACTGTGGTGGGATTATAATGAGAAGCCCTTTAACTACAAGGGTATTATCTGCCTGGAGAGCACAGTGGCGTGGGGCTTTTACGGTCTGGGCATCGTTTTGTTTCTACACGGGTGGATACAGCAGCTGATCGACAGAGTACCTATGTCTGTGGGAACCAAGCTGATCTGGGTGATCATGCTGCTGGTGACCATTGACTATATTTTCCAGTTGATGCATGCGTTTCATGTGGACTTGTCCCAGCAGCGGGAGAAGCTGTCGGAGAAGATGGACAGATTCAGAGCCAGGTGGAATTAGGGCCGGAGTGAAACTGGTGGGGTTGTGGTGTATGAGCCGCAGCCCCTGTTTTTATATGGAATGTGCATAAGCCTTCCCGCAGTCCCATATATTAGTGGTAGAATAGAACAGGGAAGGTGCGGGGGATGAAAGAAAAGCCCAAAAATACAAGATTACATAGCGGACTACATAAAGTACACAGGAGTGGAAAGCGGCAGGCGGGCAGGCGTTTGGCGGCTATTGTCATGGGATTGTGGTTTGCGGCGCTGCAACTGATTTACACAGAGATACCAGTCCAGGCCCAGGTAGAGATTGCGGCGCCGTCGGCGATCCTGATGGAAGCATCCACCGGCCAGGTGCTCTTTGAATTGAATGCAACTGAGCGGAGGTGCCCGGCCAGCATCACCAAGATCATGACGCTGCTGCTTACGTTTGAACAGATAGAACTTGGAAAAGTCAGTCTGGAGGACAGTGTGATCACCAGCGAATACGCCAGTTCCATGGGCGGTTCTCAGGTGTTTCTGGCCCAGGGGGAGACACAGACCCTGGACACCATGATAAAGTGTATCGCCGTGGCCTCCGGCAATGACGCCTCCGTGGCGGTGGCGGAGCATATTGCCGGATCGGAGGAGGCTTTCGTGGCCATGATGAACGAAAAAGCGGGGCAGCTGGGCATGACAGACACTCATTTTGAGGATTGCTGCGGCCTGACCAATTCGGACGGACATTATACAACGGCAAGGGATGTGGCTTTGATGAGCCGGGAACTGATCACCAGATATCCGCAGGTCTACAACTATACCCAGATCTGGATGGAGGATATCACCCATGAGACCCGGCAGGGAACCGCCAATTTTACTTTGAGCAGCACCAACAAGCTGCTTAAGCAATATCCCTATGCCACCGGCCTTAAGACCGGATCCACGGAAAAGGCGAAGTATTGCCTGGCAGCTACGGCCTGCAAGGACGGGATTGACATGATCGCCGTGATTATGGGGGCGCCGGATCCCAAGGCTCGGTTCAAAGATGCCCAGACGCTGCTTACATATGGTTTTAACATAAGCGCCATGTATGTGGACCCTAACTCGGATCCGCTGCCGCCGCTGACAGTGGAGCGCGGTGTGGCGGAGCAGGTGCCGCTGGTATATGCGGGAGAGTTCCGGTATCTGGACACCCAGGGCCGGGATCTGGGCAGAGTGGAAAAGGTCATGGAACTGCCGGAGACGGTCCAGGCCCCCGTGGAGCAGGGCAGACAGGCGGGGGTGGTCAAATACATACTGGACGGCGTGGAACTGGGGGTTGTACCCATAATGTACGGGGACAGCGTGGCCCAGGCGGTGTATAGGGACTATCTTTACAAGATTTTCCGGGAATTTCTTTTGTAAAAGGGCCGGATGTGGCAGACTACTGTTATACTACATAACGCCAGAATTTACCGTATTGCATTGGGTAAACGTATATGGCTGGCGTTATGTAGTCAGGTTACTCGGCAGTTTTAACTGTTAAGCAGTATAAATAAAACTAAACTACGGACGGAGAAAGAAATGTTGGATATTCTGTTGCTGGTACTGATACTGTTTTTGGTTGTAATTCTGTGGGTCATGATCTATGACAGCAGCCGCTTCGTGGTGGTGCGGCATGAGATCCGGGACCGGAGGATAGGCGGGCATTACCGGGTGGTGTTCCTGTCGGATCTGCATAATAAGCAGTTTGGAAAAAAGAATGCCCGCCTGCTGAAGGCTATAGAGGACACGGATCCGGACGCAGTGCTGGTCGGCGGGGATATGATTAACGGCAAACCCGGGGAGAAACTGGAGGGGATGGTGGATCTGCTGCGCTCCCTGAAGGAGAAATACCCGGTATATTATGCCAACGGCAATCATGAGCACCGGCTTAAGCTGTACCCTGGAACCTATGGGGACGCGGCGGAGCGCTATGAGAAGGCCCTATCGGAGTTGGGGATCGAGCCTTTGCTCAACTGCCATGTGCAGCTTCCGGGAGTCAATCTGGCCATCTACGGTTCGGAGATAGATAAATATTACTACAAGCGATTCAGTGTACCGGACATGAGGCCGGATTATCTGGCGGGGCTGCTGGGACATCCCCGCCAGGAGGTCTATACGATTCTCCTGGCCCATAACCCGGACTATTTTCCCAGGTATGCCCAGTGGGGAGCGGATCTGGTGTTGTCCGGCCATGTGCATGGCGGCATCATACGCATCCCTTTTTGGGGCAGGGGCCTTCTGTCTCCAAATGTGCGCCTCTTCCCCAAATATGATGGCGGCGTCTATCAGGAGGGCAGCAGCACCATGATCTTAAGCCGTGGCCTGGGCATCCACACCATACCTTTCCGCCTTTTTAATCCTGGCGAATTGATTGTAATCGACTTTGCAGAACAATAGTTCTGCTTGAACACAGCGGGAAAAAAAGGTACAATACTCTCTTAGAGAAAAGTTGCGGAAAGGACGAAAGCATGGCGATACCGGTAAAATTGGAGGTGTTTGAAGGCCCTCTGGACCTGCTGCTGCACCTGATTGACAAGAATAAGGTGGATATTTATGACATTCCCATAGTGGAGATAACCCAGCAGTACATGGACTATATCAAGCAGATGGAAACGGAAGATATGAATGTCATGAGCGAGTTTCTGGTCATGGCAGCCACATTGATTGATATTAAGTGCCGTATGCTGCTGCCCAAGGAAGTGAACGAGGACGGGGAGGAGGAAGATCCCCGGGCGGAACTGGTGCAGAAGCTTCTGGAATATAAAATGTTCAAATATATGTCCTATGAACTCAGGGACAGGCTGGTGGATGCGGAGAAAAACTTTTACCGGAGCCAGCAGCTGCCGGAGGAAGTGGCGGCTTACCGTCAGCCTGTGGACTATAAGGAACTGATTGGGGATATGAACCTGGCCAAACTCAATGATATTTTTAAAGCCATGCTGAAACGCCAGGTGGACAAGATTGATCCCATCCGCAGCAACTACGGCAATATCGAGAAGGACGAGGTGGATATGGACGAGCGTTCCCTGTATGTGGAAGCCTACGCCCGGAGCCACAGGCGTTTCAGCTTCCGGGGGCTGTTGGAGCGGCAGAATGGTAAGATGCAGATTATCGTCACCTTTCTGGTGATTTTGGAACTGATGAAAATGGGCAAAATCATCATATCCCAGGAAAATACTTTTGATGACATTCTCATAGAGTCCAATATGTATGAATGTGCATAGGGGCAAGGCGCTGGCAGGCCCCACATATGCGGAACTTGGAATAAGAAAGGTAAAGATATAGATGGAACGTACTTTAGCGAAAGCGGCGATAGAGGCAATTCTTTTTGCCATGGGGGAGTCGGTGGAGATCAGCCGTCTGGCGGATGCCATAGAGGAAGATATAAAGACCACCCGGAATATTTTGGAGGAGATGACCCAGGAATACAGACAGGAGGGCAGGGGGATTGGCATCACGCAGCTTGACGATGCGGTGCAGCTGTGTACCAAGGCGGAGATGTATGAATACCTGATCAAGATTGCCAAGGCTCCCAGAAAGATGGTACTGACAGATACGGTGATAGAGACCCTGTCCATCATAGCCTACAAGCAGCCTATCACCAGGGTGGAGATTGAGCGGATCAGAGGGGTCAGCTGTGATCATGCCATCAACAAGTTGTTGGAATATGACCTGATCACGGAGTTGGGACGGATGGATGCGCCGGGGAGGCCGCTGCTGTTCGGCACCACGCAGCAGTTTCTGCGGTGCTTTGGGGTGGGGAGCCTGGAGGAACTGCCGGAACTCTCTACGGTGCAGATCGAGGAGTTCAAACAGCAGGCGGAGGCGGAAGTGCAGATGCAGCTGGAGATATAATCTCATATATTCGTCCGAAGCTACATATATTGGGATAAACGAAGCTATGGCGGTTGAATGACCAATATGAGAAGGAGCCTTAGACGATACATATGCCTGCTGTGCTGTCTGCTGGCAGCGCTGCGGCCCGTGCCGGTTTATGCCCGGGAACCGGAGCCCGGAGAACTCTATGCTCAGGCGGCGGTGCTGATGGATGCGGATTCCGGACGGGTGTTATATGATAAAAACGGTTCACAGGTGCTGGCTATGGCCAGTACCACCAAAATCATGACTTGTATTCTTGCGCTGGAACTGGCGGATACTCAGGAGATGGCGGAGATCTCTTCCTATGCCGCCTCCATGCCCAAGGTGAAGCTGTATGTACAGAAGGGGGAGCGCTACCTGCTGGAGGATCTGCTGTACAGTCTGATGTTGGAATCCCACAATGACGCGGCGGTGGCTATAGCGGAGCACGTGGGCCGCAGGTTTCTGCCTGCGCAGCTGCAGGAAAAATCCCCTGCGGACTATACGCCGGAGGAGAGCAGGCAGGCGGTGGAGGCTTTTGCGGCGGTGATGAACCGCAAGGCGGCGGAACTTGGCTGTAAGGACACCTGGTTTATCACTCCCAACGGACTGGATGCCACCCAGGTGCTGACTATGGAAAGCGGGGAGATTATCGAGAAGTTTCACTCCACGACCGCGAGGGATCTGGCGTCTATCATGTGCTATTGTATTCGGCGATCCCCGCAAAAGGAGCGGTTTCTGGAGATCACCCAGACGCCGTCGCACAGTTTTTCCATAGAGAACGGCCGGAGCTTTTTCTGCGTCAACCACAATGCCTTTCTACAGATGATGCAGGGGGCCATCAGCGGCAAGACTGGCTTTACCAACCAGGCCGGATACTGTTATGTGGGGGCGCTGGAGCGGGACGGAAAGACGCTGGTGGTGGCGCTTCTGGCCTGCGGATGGCCAGGCAACAAGGGATATAAGTGGAGCGATACGAGAGCGCTTATGAATTATGGACTGGAGGATTTCACCTACCATTCCCTGGACGAAGCGGCTTATGATGAAGCGGAACTGGAATCCATTCCTGTGCTGCAGGGACAGACATTGGATATTGGCGGGACGGCCTATGTGCAGGTGCGTATTCAGGAGCGGGGAGCAGACGGTAAATATATGGGATTCGGTGCGGAAGAGACCAAGGGGCTGCTCCTGAAAGACGGCGAGGAGATTTTGGTGGAGTGTCACATGGAGCAGCAGCTGCAGGCACCAGTGACATCCGGGGAGCAGGTGGGGACCATACGGTACATATTTCAGGATCGGGTATATCGGGAGGAGCACATCGTCACCACAAAAGCTGTCCGGGAAATAGATTACAGGTGGTGTTTTAAACAGATTTTACAGTATTTTCTGCTCTAGCGCGGCGATCCGATTATTGTATAATCAGCCTGGCGCTGGAGGCGGGACTTAGTATCGTTCTGAAAAGCTTTATACCGGCCATAGTATTGGGGATTGCGGCAGTGGCTTTTAGCTTACCATACTGGCCATAGCGAATCTGGTCGCACATAACGGTGGGCCGGTTGTAAACGCCTGCCGCAGTCTGGCGGTAAAGGAACTGGACGGAGTGAAAAGGAGTTGTATTGCCAGACACTTCCCGTCCAGAAACAGGAGATGGGAAAAATATTGCAAAAAAATGCAATTCGTGCTAGGCGAGTTGCATTTTTTATGTTATACTTGGAAAGAAATTAATCATGGGGGCATTTGTTTTTCTGACCGGAGCCCCGTGTTAATTCGTTATAATTTATTCAATATAAACGGAGGGCTGAAACATGAGTACTACTTCAAAAGCGAGTCAAAGAATCGAAGCTTTACTCGATGCAAACAGTTTCGTTGAGATTGGCGCCCTGGTGACAGCCAGAGCCACCGATTTTAATCTGAAACAAAGCGAGACTCCTTCAGACGGCGTTGTGACCGGCTATGGAGTGATTGACGGCAATCTTGTCTATGTGTACAGTCAGGACGCGTCCGTGTTAAACGGATCTGTGGGTGAGATGCATGCAAAAAAGATTGTCCGGCTGTATGAGTTGGCCATGAAGACGGGGGCTCCTGTCATCGGGCTGATCGACTCCGCAGGACTGCGTCTGCAGGAGGCGACGGATGCTCTGCATGCATTTGGCGAGATCTATCTTAAGCAAACCCTGGCTTCCGGTGTGATTCCCCAGATCACGGCAGTATTCGGCACCTGTGGCGGCGGCCTGGGCCTGTTCCCCACCATGACCGACTTTACCTTTATGGAGGAGAAAAGCGCCAAGCTGTTCGTAAATGCGCCCAATGCGCTGGACGGCAATGTAATTACCAAATGTGATTCCTCCTCTGCGGAGTTCCAGGCCAAGGAGAGCGGCATCGTGGATGTGACCGGAGACGAGGGTACCGTGCTGGCAGGCATTCGGAGGCTGGTAGGCTTCCTGCCTTCCAACAATCAGGAAGTGGCTGCCGAGGAGTGCCGGGATGACCTTAACAGAGCAACGCCGGAACTGGCAGGCTGCGTAGGAGATACAGCTATCGCTCTGTCCGTATTGGCGGACGGCCGTGATTTCCTGGAGGTGAAAGCCGCTTATGCCAAAGATATGGTGACGGGCTTTATCAAGCTGAACGGCGCTACTGTGGGTTGTGTGGCCAATCGCTGTGAGGTATACGACGGAGAGGGCAAGCTGGCGGAGAAGATGGAGCCGGTGCTCACCGTGTCAGGCTGCGAGAAAGCGGCCAGCTTCATCGCCTTCTGTGACAGCTTCAATATCCCGGTGCTGTCCCTGACCAATGTGAAGGGCTACGAGGCCACCGTTTCCTCTGAAAAAGGTATAGCAAAGGCTGCGGCAAAGCTTACATACGCTTTTGCCAGTGCGACTGTTCCCAAGGTGAACCTGATCCTGGGCAAGGCATATGGCACAGCTTATGTAGCGATGAATTCCAAGGGTATCGGCGCGGATATGACCCTGGCCTGGCCCACCGCCGAGATCGGCACCATGGATGCCAAACTGGCCGCCAAAATCATGTATGACGGACAGGGCGCGGAGGTGATTGACGCCAAGGCGGCGGAGTATGCGGCATTGCAGACCAGTGCCCTGAGCGCTGCGCAGAGAGGCTATGTGGACCAGATCGTGGAGGCTGCCGACACCAGGAAATATATCATTGGCGCTTTTGAGATGCTGTGTACCAAGAGCGAGGATCGCCCGGCTAAAAAGCATGGGACTGTTTAGTTAAAAAAAGGCAATAACGCAGGCGCGGCCTGCGATATGCAGGAAAGAGGTAAGTATGAGGAAACGTTCAGCGATCATTTGTGCGACAGCTTGCGTCTTTGGTCTGACGGCCTGTGGAAGTGATCTGGGTGAAAGGATGGAGAAGGCGGCCCTGAATACTTTGATTGGTATGGGAACCGTATTTATCGTCCTGATCATTATCATAGGTGTCATTTCCCTGTTTAAGTTTATCCCGATGATTCAGGACAGGCTTGCAAAGAAAAACGCAGGGAATGTACAGGAGAGCGGCGTAAGCGCCGCCACACAGATGAGCAATGTCCAGGAGGACACGGATGTGTCCGACGACCTGGAACTGGTAGCCGTGATCGCCGCGGCGATTGCCGCCAGCGAGGGCGCTGCTTCCGCGGATGGTTTCGTGGTGAGAAGTATCCGTAAGGTAAACAAAGCGAGAAGAGCATAAATCTGTCAATAAATATAGGAGAGACCAGTTTAGCGGGCGGAACCTAAGGGTAAGAGCCAGGTTCATGTCCCGGATAGCAGCTGGTGCAATATCACAGGGGAGCCTGTGATATATGAAAGGAGAAAATATGAAAAATTATACCATCACCGTAAACGGCAATGTATATGATGTAGTAGTGGAAGAGGGAGCGTCCACAGGTGCTCCTGCTCCTGCGGCCCCCAGAGCGGCAGCCCCCGCGGTTCCCAAGGCGCCGGCCCCCAAGGCAGCCGGTGGCGCCGGCAGTGTGAAGGTTGAGGCCGGCGCTGCAGGCAAGGTGTTCAAGATTGAGGCCAAGGTTGGGCAGGCGGTAAAAACCGGCGACCCGGTTGTAATCATTGAGGCAATGAAAATGGAAATCCCTGTTGTGGCTCCTAAGGATGGAACGGTGGCAAGCATCGACGTAGCTGTAGGAGATTCTATCGAGGCCGGTGCGGTACTGGCTACCATGAACTAATCATTCAATCCATATTTTGAATGAATCACAACAGGAGGTCAACACATGGATTATATAGCAAATACGCTTAGCAATCTGATCCACCAGACAGCGTTTTTTAACCTGACCTGGGGCAATTATGTGATGATTGTAGTTGCGTGTGTATTTCTTTATCTGGCTATCCGGAAAGGGTTTGAGCCTTTGCTGCTCACCCCGATAGCTTTCGGTATGCTGCTGGTGAATATCTACCCGGATATCATGATGTCCATTGAAGAGTCATCCAATGGCGTCGGCGGCCTGCTGCATTATTTCTACTTATTGGATGAATGGGCCATCCTGCCCTCCCTGATCTTTATGGGTGTGGGTGCATCCACGGATTTCGGTCCTCTGATCGCCAATCCCAAGAGTTTTCTGCTGGGGGCGGCGGCTCAGTTTGGTATCTATATGGCTTATTTTGGCGCTATCTTTATGGGCTTTAATGATGCGGCTGCGGCTGCCATTTCCATTATCGGCGGCGCTGACGGACCTACATCCATTTTCCTGGCCAGTAAACTGGGACAGACGGCAATCATGGGACCCATAGCTGTGGCGGCATATTCCTATATGTCCCTGGTGCCCATTATCCAGCCCCCTATCATGAAACTGCTGACCACCGAGAAAGAGCGTAAGATCAAGATGACACAGCTTCGCCCTGTGACCAAGCTGGAGAAGATTCTGTTCCCCATCGTTGTCACCATTGTGGTGTGTCTGATTCTGCCCACCACGGCGCCTCTGGTAGGTATGCTGATGCTGGGTAACCTGTTCAGGGAGTCCGGCGTGGTGAGACAGCTGACAGATACGGCTTCCAACGCATTGATGTACATTGTGGTTATCCTGCTGGGTACCTCTGTGGGCGCCACCACCAGCGCGGAAGCTTTCCTGAACTGGGATACCATCAAGATCGTTATTCTGGGTCTGGTCGCCTTTGCCTTCGGCACGGCGGCGGGTGTGCTCTTCGGCAAGCTGATGTGTATTGCCACTAAGGGCAAGGTGAATCCGCTCATCGGTTCCGCCGGCGTGTCCGCAGTACCTATGGCCGCCCGTGTGTCCCAGAAGGTAGGCGCGGAGGCAGATCCCACCAACTTCCTGCTGATGCATGCCATGGGTCCCAACGTGGCCGGCGTTATCGGTACGGCTGTGGCTGCCGGAACCTTTATGGCAATCTTTGGAGTATTTTGATTTGTAATATAGCTAAATAAAACAGCAGTTGCCCAAACAGTGCCTGGGGGGAATGGTACTGTTAGGGAAACTGCGGAACTATTAATGGAGGAGACGTAAATGTCAGAACAAGCTAAAAAACCGATTAAAATAACGGAAACAATATTACGTGATGCCCACCAGTCTCTGATTGCTACCAGAATGCCCACCGATTTCATGCTGCCCATCGTGGAGAAGATGGATAAGGTCGGCTATCACTCCGTAGAGTGCTGGGGCGGCGCAACCTTTGACGCATCCCTGAGATTTCTGAAGGAAGATCCCTGGGACAGACTGCGCAAACTTCGTGACGGCTTCAAGAATACCAAGCTGCAGATGTTGTTCCGCGGCCAGAACATCCTGGGTTACAGGCCCTATGCGGATGATGTGGTGGATGCTTTTGTGCAGAAGTCTATCGCCAACGGTATTGATATTATTCGTATTTTTGATTGTCTGAACTATCTGCCCAACCTGCAGGAGGCGGTAAACGCCACCAACAGGATGAAGAAGCAGGAAGGCAGGGGCCATGCGCAGGTGGCTTTGTCCTATACCCTGGGAGATGCCTACACTCTGGAATACTGGGCTGACATGGCCAAGAAGATCGAAGAGATGGGGGCGGATTCCATCTGTATCAAGGATATGGCAGGCCTGCTGGTGCCCTACAAGGCTTCCGAGTTGATCGCGGCCATGAAGGAGAACACCAAGCTGCCTATCCAGCTGCATACGCATTATACCTCCGGTGTGGCTGGCATGACATACTTAAAGGCAGTGGAGGCCGGTGTGGACGTTATCGACACGGCTATGAGTCCTTTTGCTATGGGCACTTCCCAACCCGCCACTGAGGTTATGGTGGAGACTTTCAGGGGTACACCCTATGACACCGGTTTTGACCAGAATCTGTTGGCAGAGATCGCCGACTACTTCCGTCCTTACAGGGATGAGTGCTTAAAGAGCGGTCTGCTCAATCCCAAGGTTATGGGTGTGGATATCAAGACCCTGCTGTATCAGGTACCCGGCGGTATGTTGTCCAACATGGTGAGTCAGCTGAAAGAGCAGAACGCGGAGGATAAGTATTACGATGTGCTGCGCGAGATCCCTCAGGTGCGTAAGGATCTGGGCGAGCCTCCTCTGGTTACTCCTTCTTCCCAGATTGTGGGTACGCAGGCAGTGTTCAACGTGCTGATGGGCGAGAGATACAAGATGGCTACCAAGGAGACCAAGGCAGTGCTGCGCGGTGAGTATGGCCAGACAGTCAAGCCCATGAGCCAAGAGGTCATCAATAAGGTTATTCCCGGCGAGACCAGACTGACAGGCCGTTTTGCCGACACTCTAGGCAATGAGATGGATAAGCTGGAGGCCGAGATGAAGGAGTGGAAGCAGCAGGACGAGGATGTGCTGTCCTATGCTCTGTTCCCTCAGGTGGCAACAGACTTCTTCAAGTACCGCCAGGCTCAGCAGGAGAAGGTGGATATGACGCAGGCTGACACTAAGAACGGCGCATATCCTGTATAAGGAAATTTTCGGAAAATAATGTAGAAACCCCGGTTCGGTGAGAACCGGGGTTTCTTTTGAGAATGAGTATTTGTTTGAAGTGCCCTCTGCACCTGATAACAACTAACTTGACAAATTCATTTTCCTACTGTAGAATAACGAGTGTTATACGTCGTGGTTTCTTGCGCAGGAGAAATACTATGCCCAGAAAAGAAAGCATTACTATAGAACAGATATTGGATACCGCATTTGCCATGACCCGCGAGGAGGGATATGCCAGCGTGACCGCCCGGAAGGTTGCTGCCCGGGCAGGATGCTCCACGCAGCCCATTTTCCGGGTGTATAAGAATATGGAGGAATTGTGGGATGCAGTCTACGACAAAGCGGCGGTATTTTTTCAGGACTATTACAGTCTCTATCCGCGGATGGCCCATGTTCCCTTTGTCAATCTGGGAATGGCATACATTGCTTTTGCCAGGGAGGAAGGCCATCTGTTTGAACTGCTCTTCCTTTCCCAGAGGGACAACAGGAGGAGTATGTATGACCTCTTAAATGGCAGCGACGGCAATGTGCTGTATGAGATTAACAGGGCCAGAGCCGAAGGATGCAGCAGCCCGGAGGAGATCTTTATGCGGATGTGGATTTTTATCCATGGCAGCGCCTGCATGACACTTACCGGGGATTACGATCTGTCCGTTGCACAGACCCTGTCTGTGCTTAAACAGGTCTATGGACAGTTTGCTAAATAAATTGCCAAATAAAATAGAGAGGGCGGAGGAGTATTGCAGATGCAAGAGGATGTACTTGACAGGATCAGGGAACAGTATGGCGGCATGAGCAAGGGGCACAAAAAGATTGCCTCCTTTATTCTGGAACATTACGATCAGGCCGTGTTCATGACGGCAGCCCGGCTGGGGGATGCCCTGCGGATCAGCGAGTCCACGGTGGTGCGCTTTGCGGCCGGAATCGGCTACAAAGGGTATCCGGAGTTTCAGAGAGCCCTGGAGGGCTGTGTGCAGACTAAGCTGAGCAGTGTCCAGAAAATTGACGCAAAATATGGACACAGCACCCAGTCCGAGATCCTGACAAGTGTGTTGACGGCGGATATAGAGAAGCTGCAGCACACCATACAGCACCTGGATGCGGCAGCCTTTGAGACGGCAGTGGACGCTATCCTGGCGGCAGACCATATCTATATCATGGGGCTGCGCAGCAACGAGCCGCTGGCGGAGTTTTTACATTTTTATCTGAATATGATTCGGGGCAATGTGGTACTGCTAAAGTCCACCAGTGTCAGCGAGACTTTTGAGCAGATGATCCGCATTGACGAGAAGGACTGCTTTATCGGTATCAGCTTTCCCAGATATTCCATGCGCACCCTAAAAGCCATGGAGTTTGCCAATGACAGGAATGCCAAGGTGATCGCCATCACCGACACCACTCATTCCCCCATGAATCTGTATTCCTCCTGCAATCTGCTGGCCCGCAGCGACATGGTGTCTATCGTGGACTCCCTGGTGGCGCCTCTTAGCGTGATCAATGCCTTGGTGGTAGCTATGTGCCTGAAATGCCCCCAAGCGGTGAAGCAGAACCTGGAGATGCTGGAGGAGACTTGGAACAATTATCAGGTATATCTGAATGATGAAATAAATTTTATTGACGATGAGCCGATTTTGAATTATTCTTTGAGGAAAGAGGAATAGCAGGGATGCATGTGATTGTGGTGGGCGGCGGGGCCGCCGGCATGATGGCTGCCATAGCGGCGGCCCAGGCCGGAACGGAAACCGGAGCAAAGGTCCGGGTGACGCTGCTGGAGCAAAATGAGAAGCTGGGGAAGAAACTCTTTATCACTGGCAAAGGCAGGTGCAATGTGACCAACGCCGGGGATATGGACAATTTGTTTGCCAATGTGATGACCAATGCCAAGTTTTTATACAGCGCCTTTTACAGCTTTGACAATCGGGCCGTGATGGACCTTCTGGAGACGGAGGGTTGTCCTTTGAAAATAGAGCGGGGGGAGAGGGTATTTCCCGTCAGCGACCACTCTTCGGATGTGATCGCCGCTCTGACCAGAGCCATAAAACGGCTACAGGTGGAAGTCTGCCTGCACACCAGAGTGAAGAGCCTGTGGTGGGAGGAGTTTCCGGACGAGGCCGCCGAAGGGCAGGAATCTTTCGCAGTGCCGGAGAAGAGAGCAGAAAAAAAGAAAAAAGGCCCAATCGGGAAGGTTCGGGGTGTGCTGCTGGAGGGCGGAAAGCGTATGTCGGCCGACAGGGTGCTTCTGGCCACCGGCGGATTGTCCTACGCCAGTACCGGCTCCACCGGCGACGGATATCTCTTGGCAAAAGAGACAGGACATGGTATGATAGAGTGCAGGCCGTCTCTTGTGCCCTTCCGCATTGAAGAAGAGTGGTGCAGGGAACTGATGGGCTTGTCCCTGCGCAATGTCTCACTGAGCCTGCGCAGCGGGAGCAAAGAGATCTACAGGGGCTTCGGGGAGATGCTGTTTACTCATTTCGGCGTCAGCGGACCGCTGGTTCTGAGCGCCAGCAGTTATTATGTGTCAAAATGTAAAGGGGAGGCCAGGCTGCTTCTAGATTTAAAGCCCGCCCTGGATGAACAGCAACTGGATAAGAGGGTGCTGCGGGATTTTGAGGAGAGCAGGAATAAGCAGTTTAAGAATGCGCTGGGGAATCTGTTTCCGGCCAGACTGATTCCGGTTATGATTCGTTTGTCGGGTATTTCCCAGGAAAAGCCGGTGAATGAGATCACCCGGGAGGAGCGCAGGACTTTTGCGGGCCTGATCAAGGCTCTGCCCATGACCGTGACCGGTGTACGGGGCTATGAGGAGGCGGTTATCACCAAGGGCGGCGTATCCGTCCGGGACGTGAATCCCTCCACCCTGGAGTCAAAGAGAATACAGGGACTGTATTTTGCCGGGGAACTTCTGGACCTGGACGCACTGACCGGGGGCTACAACTTACAGATTGCCTGGTCCACGGGACATTTGGCGGGAGACAGAGCGGCCAGATGTGGATCACCCGCCCTGTGTAGCGTGTGGGGAGACGCGGAACTATAAACAGCGTCTGCCCGGACGGTACACTGATCAACATATGGACGACAGAGCGGCCAGATGTGGATCACCCGCCCTGTGTAGCGTGTGGGGAGACGCGGAACTATAAACAGCGTCTGCCCGGACGGTACACTGATCAACATATGGACGACAGAGCGGCCAGATGTGGATCACCCGCCATGTGTGGCGTGTGGGGAGACGCGGAACTATAAATATAGAAGGGAAACTGTTATATGAGTTATAATATCGCTGTGGATGGGCCGGCCGGAGCCGGCAAAAGCACCATCGCCAAGGCCGTGGCCAAGGAATTGAACATCATCTATGTGGACACCGGGGCGATGTACAGGGGAATGGGGCTGTATATGCTGCGCCAGGGGATCAACCCCGAGGACGAACAGGCGGTGATCGCCCATTGCGACGAGGCGGATATCACCCTGAAATATGAGGACGGGATACAGGTGGTCTACCTAAACGGGGAGAATGTCAACGCCTATATCCGCACGGAAGAGGTGGGAGCCGCCACCTCCAGAATCAGCGGCCTTCCCCCTGTCCGCAAACGCATTACGGCCCTGCAAAAGGAACTTGCGGCAAAAGAGGATTGCATTATGGATGGCCGTGATATCGGCACCTGTGTTCTGCCGGACGCGGATGTGAAAATTTATCTGACCGCCAGCAGTGCCGTCCGTGCCAAGCGGCGCTATGACGAACTGACCGCCAAGGGACAGACCTGTGACCTGGCCCGGATCCAGGCGGATATGGAGGAGCGGGATTACCGGGATATGCATCGGGAGACCAGTCCCCTGCGCCAGGCGGAGGATGCCGTGCTGGTGGACAGTTCGGATATGATCCCCGGGCAGGTCATTGAGAGAATACTGGAACTTTGCAGAAGATAGGGGGCAGAGGCGGATATGGAGATCAGGCTGGTGGCTGGCGCGGGTTTCTGCTTTGGCGTGAAACGCGCGGTGGATACCGTGTATGAGCAGCTGCAAACGGGGAAAACTATATATACCTATGGTCCCATCGTACACAACGAGGAAGTGGTGAAGGAACTGGCAGAGTTGGGTGTGCGGGTCATTGAGAACCGCCAGGAACTGGAAAGGCTGCCGGATTTGAGAAGTCTGGCAGATCCAAGGGCGGGCACTGTGATTATCAGGGCCCATGGTGTGCCGCGGGAAGTGCAGCAATGCATGGAGCAAAAAGGCTGGGAGGTCATTGACGCAACCTGCCCCTTTGTCAAGAGAATCCACAGGACTGTGGAGAAAAAGAGCGGACAGGGAGATCATATTCTGGTGGTGGGCAACCCGGATCATCCTGAGATACAGGGAATTGTGGGATGGTGCAATGGCCCGGTGGATGTGATTGAAACCGTTGAAGAGGCCGAAAAATATGTGCCGCCGGAGGGAAAAAAGCTCACTGTAGTGGCCCAAACGACATTTAATTACAATAAATTTCAAACTATAGTTGAAATTCTTAAGAAAAAAGGTTACAATGTAAGTATTGTGAACACCATCTGCAATGCCACAGAGGACAGGCAGAGGGACACACGGGAAGTAGCAGCGAATGCTGACGCAATGATCGTAATAGGAGGTAAGCACAGTTCCAATGCTGCAAAGCTCTATGAAATCTGCCGGGAAGTGTGTGATAATACCTATTTTATACAGACACTGGATGACTTGCATTTAGAACTACCTAAATCAGCTCGACTGGTGGGCATTACTGCAGGGGCTTCCACCCCAAACAAATTAATAGAGGAGGTTCAAAATTATGTCAGAATTAACTTTTGAACAAATGCTGGAAGAATCATTAAAAACAATACATGCAGGAGAGGTAGTTGAAGGCACTGTCATCGATGTGAAGCCGGATGAGATCGTTCTGAACATCGGATACAAGTCGGACGGTATTCTCACCAAGAGTGAATACTCCAATGACCAGAGTCTGGATCTTACCACTGTTGCTAAGGTTGGCGACACCATGGAGGTCAGGATTCTGAAGGTAAATGACGGGGAAGGACAGGTAGTCCTGACCTACAAGCGTCTGGCAGCAGACAGAGGCAACAAGCGCATCGAGGAAGCCTATAACAACAGGGAAGTGTTGAAGGCAACCGTGACGCAGGTACTGGAGGGGGGCCTCAGCGTAGTAGTTGACGAAGTGAGGATCTTTATCCCCGCAAGCCTGGTATCCGATACTTATGAGAAGGACCTGACTAAGTACGCGGGCCAGGAGATTGAGTTTGTGATCAGCGAGTACAATCCCAAGAGGAGAAGGTATATCGGTGACCGCAGACAGTTGATTGCAGCACAGAAGGCAGAGTTACAGAAGGAATTGTTCGCAAGGATACATGAGGGCGACATTGTGGACGGTGTAGTGAAGAATGTTACCGATTTCGGTGCGTTCGTTGACTTGGGCGGTGCAGACGGCCTGCTGCACATCTCCGAGATGTCTTGGGGCAGGGTAGAGCATCCTAAGAAGGTATTCAAGGTAGGCGAGCAGCTGACTGTCCTGATCAAGGAGATCAACGGCAACAAGATTGCTTTATCCCTGAAGTTTGATGACGCTAATCCCTGGAAAGACGCGGCTGACAAGTTTGCTGTGGGCAATGTGGTCACCGGAAAGGTTGCCAGAATGACCGACTTTGGCGCGTTTGTAGAACTAGAGCCCGGCGTGGACGCGTTGCTGCATGTGTCCCAGATTTCCAAGGAGCATATTGACAAACCCTCCGATGTGCTTAGCGTTGGCGAGGAAGTGACCGCAAAGATTGTTGACTTCAATGAAGCTGACAGAAAGATATCCCTGAGCATCAAGGCTTTGACCGCTCCTGCTACAGCGAGGGAAGAGGACAGCGATGCGGATGTAGTATCTGTGGACATCGATGCGGTAATTGCGGCAGAGAATGAAGAATAAGGTGTGGCAAGCGCTATGGATTATGATTATGGGTATTTGAAGCAGCAGATATTCAATCTGACTTCAATCGATCTGAACGCTTATAAGGAGCGTCAGATGAAGCGGCGGATTGATACACTGATTGACAAACATGGCATCAAAGGCTATGACAAATACGTGCAGGCACTGAAAGCAGACAAGGCTCTGTTTGAGGAATTTGTCAATTATATTACAATTAATGTGTCTGAGTTTTACCGTAATCCGGAACAGTGGAAGATCATTGATGAGCAGATTATTCCAGAGTTGATTAGCAAATTTGGCAAGAATCTGAAGGTTTGGAGCGCTGCCTGTTCCACTGGCGACGAGCCGTATTCTCTGGTGATGGCTCTGTCCAGGCACATACCGCTGGGACAGATCCACATCATTGCTACGGATCTGGACAAACAGGTGATAGCTAAGGCCAAGGTGGGACTATATGCGGACAGAAGTATTGCGGCTGTCCCGCCGGATCTGAAAAAGAAATATTTTACTCAGGTGGGGCCTTCCTATAAGATTTCTGACGAAATAAAAGCGCGGGTGGAGTTCAGAGAACATAATTTGTTGAAAGATACTTATCCCAGTGACTGTCATCTGATCGTGTGCCGGAATGTGCTAATCTATTTTACCGAGGAGGCCAAGGACGCAGTTTTTGCCAAGTTTCAGAAAAGCCTGAAGCCCGGCGGTGTCCTGTTTATCGGCAGCACTGAACAGATTATCAATTACAAGGATTTAGGCTATACCCGAAAGAGTTCTTTCTTCTATGAGAAACCCCGATAAAAGCGCATTATTAAGCCCCGTGGAGAAATCTCCATGGGGCTTTTGCTGTTGATTTGAATCAGTAGGTGGAGGCCATCATGGCCAGGATATGATTGGCATAGCTGGTAAATGCCTGCCGGTTTTTCTTGAGTTCGTCAGTCAACTCGAAAAAGAGTTCCTTGCTCTTATAATCACGCTTGAAAAAGGGCTCAATCAATACATTCCACTGGGGCAGATAGCAGGAATACTTCCGGGTATAGCAGGTAGCGGCAGTAGCCGCCACGCGGTGCTCGTGATCTACAAAGGAGGCCACGGATCTGTGCAGAGCCACATCCTCGGTGGGGAGATAATAGTAATCCCTGTAATTGGTATAGAAGTATTTCATCTCTTCCTCATAGATAGGCACCCTCAGTTGGGCCTCTGTCCCGCCTCCCTTAAAGTAGCAATAGTTGGCGGAGGCTGAAACGTTTACAGGCAGGGTGCAGGGCAGAGTAAGGGTCATTACCAGTTCCTGCCGCTTGCCGCCGTTCACATCCTTATAGGAATTGGCTTGGACTTTCCGGGCTTTCACGTTGCCGTCAAACAGATCGTAGTAGGACAATATGGGCAGGATCTGCAGCATTCCCTGTAAGTCGTCGGCATTGTGCAGCAGCAGCGATTTTTCCGCAAACTCGGAAGGCAGCTTTACATAGTCGTGGTATACGCCGATGAGTTCACCGCCGGTAAATGCATCCTCCCGCTGGATACCCAGGAATTTCTCGATGGTCTTTTGCTTGCAGTTAGGAAGCTTCAGGAAATATTTGTAATAGCTGACCCGCTTGTAGATATCCAGTCCCTCAAACTGATCAAAGTTGTAGGGCAGACGCAGCTGTTCGCATTTCTGTTGGATAAAAGGCAGGTCAAAATTGTTGCCGTTAAAGTGAATCAGATACTTATAAGGGGCAGCAAATTCAAAAAACGCATTTATAATTTCCAGTTCTTCTACATAACTCTGGGCAAACCACTGCCGGGTGCGCCAGCAGCCCTCACTGTAATAGGCACAGCCGATCAGGTACAGATAGGATGTGCGGGCGGTAAAGCCGGTGGTCTCTATATCCAAAAACAGGATCTGTTCCAGGGGGGCGAGATTTTCCAGAGGATAATTGACTTCCAGGTTTTCGATTATTGCATCATCTGTCTTCATATGGCCTCCAAATATTTTATGTTTTTGGTAGTATTTATATCTTAACATAAATTTTGAAATTACTGTAGTATTTTTGTAAAAAAAATAGTATATTAGTATGAGAAGCAGATTCGACATATTCTGTCATAAAAAGTCGGAAGGTAGGAAAAAAGCATGCGAAAGTTGACTTTTACGGGTGGAGTACACCCATATGACGGCAAAGACCTGTCCAAGGACAAGCCCATTATTTCTGTGCTGCCCAAGGGGGAACTGGTCTATCCGGTGTCTCAGCATATTGGCGCTCCGGCGACGCCTATTGTGAAAAAGGGGGACCGGGTACTGGTGGGACAGAAGATTGCGGAGCAGTCAGGTTTTGTGTCGGCCCCTGTCTATGCCTCCGTATCAGGCACGGTAAAGGCCATAGAGCCCAGGCGTGTGGTGACCGGCGACAGCGTCATGAGTATTATTGTGGAAAACGACAACCAGTATGAGGGGTCCCAGATGCAGCCGCCGGGCCCGCTTCAGACACTGAGCCGGGAGCAGATCATTGACTGCATCAAGGAGGCGGGGATAGTGGGTATGGGCGGGGCAGGATTCCCCACCTATGTTAAACTCTCCCCCAAAGAACCGGAAAAGATTGAATATTGTATTGCCAACTGTGCGGAGTGTGAGCCTTATCTGACCAGCGATTACCGCAGGATGTTGGAGGAGCCGGAGAAACTGATAGGGGGACTTAAGATTATTCTGCGTTTATTCCCCAATGCCAGAGGGATTTTGGCAGTGGAGGATAATAAGCCGGACTGTATCAAGAAATTGCAGGAACTGGTCCGCGGCGAAGAGCGCATCAGTGTCAAGGCTCTGCAGACCAAATACCCCCAGGGGGCGGAGCGCACCCTGATCTATGCCACCACCGGCAGGCAGATCAATTCTTCCATGCTGCCTGCGGACGTGGGCTGTGTAGTGAACAATGTGGACACGATTGTGGCCATATACCGCGCGGTGACGGAGGGGCGTCCTCTGATAGAGCGTATTGTCACCGTGACGGGTGATGCCATCCAAAATCCCCAGAACTACCGGGTGCGGATAGGTATGAACTACCGGGAATTGGTGGATGAGGCGGGGGGCTTTGTAGGTAAGCCGGAGAAGATCGTCTGCGGCGGTCCCATGATGGGTTTTGCCATGTTTGACCTGGATGTGCCCACCACCAAGACAAGCACGGCGCTGTTGTGCCTGTCTCATGACGAGGTATCCGCCATGGAGCCAGGTCCATGCATCAACTGCGGCCGCTGTGTGGAAGTGTGCCCCGGCAGGGTGGTGCCCAGCAGACTGGCAGACTATGCGGAGCATTTTGACGAGGAAGCCTTTGTCAAAAACAATGGCATGGAGTGCTGTGAATGCGGCTGCTGCAGTTTCATCTGCCCGGCCAAGAGACCGCTGACCCAGGAGATCAAATCCATGCGGAAGATCCAGCTGGCCAAACGAAAAAAATAGTATATAATAAACAGTATGATCCCGGAAAGTACACTGATGGATATACGGACGCCATAGGCGGCCAGATATCCATCACCGAAGAGTGGACTTGCAGGGAGCATACGGAACTCTAATATAGAAAGAGGTAGGAAAGGTGGAGAGAAAACTGAAAGTATCATCCAATCCTCATATCCGTTCCAAGGTGACAACGAACGGAATTATGATGGCTGTGGCGCTCGCCCTGCTGCCTGCCGCCGGATTTGGTATCTACAATTTTGGCATAAGGGCATTGCTACATATCCTCATCACGGTGGCAGCCACCGTGTTGACGGAATTTTTATTCGGATTATATAAGAAAAAAATGACCATAACGGACCTGTCGGCGGTGGTGACGGGACTGCTGCTGGCATTGAATCTGCCGGCGGGCGCACCCCTGTGGATCGGCGCGCTGGGCGGTGTGTTTGCTATCCTGGTGGTAAAAATGCTCTTTGGCGGCTTGGGGCAGAACTTTATGAACCCGGCACTGGCCGCCAGATGTTTTTTGTTGATTTCTTTTCCGGGTCCAACACTGATGACAAACTTTACCTGTGACGCCTACTCCGGAGCTACTCCTCTTGCGGCGCTGAAGGCGGGGGAGGTGGTGAATGTGACGGACATGATCCTTGGCCGTACCGCCGGAACCATCGGCGAGACTTCCATGGTAGCCATCGTGGTGGGGGCTTGTTTCCTGCTTCTGCTGGGGGTGATAGATCTGAGGATTCCCGGCAGCTATATCGTGAGCTTTGCGGTATTTGTGCTAATCTTTGGCGGCAGAGGGCTGGATCTCCAGTACCTGTCCGCGCAGCTGGCAGGGGGCGGCTTGATGCTGGGGGCATTCTTCATGGCTACGGACTATGTGACCAGGCCCATTACGGCCAAGGGGCAGTATGTCTTTGGCATATTCTTGGGGATAATGACTGGTATTTTCCGTATTTTCGGCCCCGGCGCAGAGGGAGTGTCCTATGCGATCATCCTGGGCAATCTGTTGGTGCCTCTGATTGAGAAAGTTACCATGCCCAGAGCGTTTGGCAAAGGAGGTGCGGGACATGGCAGAAAATAGAGTCGGCAATGCCGCAAGTGCGGATGGAAAAAATATGATTAAGGACGCCTTGATACTCTTTGCCATCACTTTGATCTCCGGCCTGCTGTTAGGGCTGGTGTACCAGGTGACGGCCGAACCCAGAAGAGAGCAGCAGGAACGGAAGATCCGAGAGGCATGTCAGGCCGTGTTCGCTCAGGCGGATAAGTTTGAAACCATTGATTACACCGTCAACGAGGCGCTGGCGGAGCAGTTGGCTGGGGACGGGGTGAAGATCGGCACGGTCTATCAGGCGTTTGACGGTGCGGGCAGCCCTATGGGCTATGTGATTGAAACCACCTCCGGCGAGGGATACGGTGGCAATATTACCCTGTATGCAGGTATAACAAATGATGGTATAGTAAATGGGGTATCTATTTTGTCCATCTCCGAGACACCGGGACTGGGTATGCGGGCCGAGGAGGTACTGGTTCCCCAGTTTACGGAAAAGCAGGCGACGACCTTTACCTACACTAAGACAGGCAGCCAGTCTGACAGTGAGATCGATGCCATCAGCGGCGCCACCATCACCACAAAAGCTGTGATCAATGCGGTAAACGGCGCTGTCAGCGCTTTCACCCAGGACTTACAGAAGGGAGGAGAGTAGCATGGGCAAATCTAATTCTACGGCCAGCGCCGGAGAGAGACTGATCAATGGCCTGGTAAAAGAAAATCCTACCTTTGTGCTGATGCTGGGCATGTGTCCCACGTTGGCGGTGACCACCTCGGCTGTGAACGGCTTTGGCATGGGTGCCACCACTTTGGTGGTATTGGCGCTGAGCAACCTGATTATTTCTCTGCTGCGGAATATCATTCCCAAGAAGGTGCGTATTCCGGCTTTTATCGTGATCATAGCGTCCTTTGTGACGATAGTGCAGTTGCTGCTGGAGGCTTATATTCCTTTTTTGAATGACGCGCTGGGTGTATATATCCCGTTGATTGTGGTAAACTGCATCATTCTGGGCCGGGCGGAAAGCTATGCCTATTTAAATTCCCCCATCCCCTCCCTGTTTGACGGCATCGGCATGGGAATGGGCTTTACCGTGGCCCTGACCTGTATCGGCGCAGTGCGGGAACTGCTGGGTACAGGAAAAGTCTTTGGATTCGGTATTATGCCTCAGGCATTTACCCCCATAGGCATTTTCGTGCTGGCGCCGGGAGCCTTCTTCGTGCTGGCCGCTCTGTGCGCCCTGCAGAATTTTGTGAAAATCAGAGGGGCCAGGGCCGGAAAGGACACCAGCAAGATTGGCTCCGGCTGCACTGAGGACTGTATGAATTGCGGAGAACAGGGATGCAGCAGAAGAAAGTTTTATGATGACGGCGATGACCTGGTGGTGGAAGATCTGTCAGAGACCGAAGAGGCCAAGACAGATGCGGAATCCTAAATACATCTTTCATCCAGCCAGATACGCTTAGAGCGTGATCTTCTGGCAACCCAAAGAATACTCTAAATAAGGAGATTGAAATGGAAACAGTGAAAGAATTACTTGTCATATTGGTCGGCTCCTCGCTGGTGAGCAATGTAGTCTTGAGCCAGTTTCTGGGGCTGTGTCCCTTCCTGGGGGTATCCAAGAAGACCAACACCGCGGCGGGCATGGGCGTAGCCGTGATCTTTGTCATCACTCTGGCCAGCGCAGTGGCAGGACTGATGTACCGCTTTATCCTGCAGCCCCTACATATCGAGTATTTGCAGACCATATGCTTTATTCTGGTGATTGCGGCTCTGGTGCAGTTTGTGGAAATGTTTCTGCGCAAAGCCATGCCGGCGCTGTATGAGGCGCTGGGGGTATATCTGCCTCTTATTACTACCAACTGCGCGGTGCTGGGAGTAGCCTTGACCAATGTGCAGAAGGAATACGGCATCCTTACGGGGATCGTCAACGGTTTTGCCACGGCGGTGGGATTTACCGTGGCTATCGTGATCCTGGCGGGTCTGCGTGAGAAGATGGAGCACAATGATATTCCGGAATCCTTCAAGGGCATGCCTGCAGTGCTGCTCACCGCAGGGCTGATGGCCATCGCCTTCTGTGGGTTCTCCGGATTGTTATAGGAGGTTAGGATATGATTACAGGAATCCTTATTGCGGCAGGCATCGTGGGGGCAATCGGAATCTTCATTGGGTTGTTTCTGGGTGTTGCCGGTATCAAATTCAAGGTGGAAGTGGATCCCAGGGAGGAAGCGGTGCTGGGTGTGCTGCCTGGTAATAACTGTGGCGGCTGCGGCTATGCGGGTTGTTCCGGCCTGGCGGCGGCTATAGCCAAGGGGGAGGCTCCGGTGAATGCCTGTCCTGTGGGAGGCGACAAGGTGGGGGCGCAGGTGGCCCGGATCATGGGGGTCGAGGCAGAGACCATGACGCCTATGGTGGCTTTTGTCCACTGTCAGGGGGATTGCGATAAGACCAGTCAGGATTATAAATACAGCGGCGTGGAGGACTGCCGGATGCTGCCCTTTGTGCCAAACGGCGGCCCCAAGTCCTGCAACAGCGGCTGTCTGGGGTATGGCACATGCGTGAAGGCTTGTCCCTTTGATGCCATCCATATCGTGAACGGAGTGGCCAAGGTGGATAAGCAGAAATGTAAAGCTTGCGGAAAATGTGTCGCCATATGTCCCAAGCACTTGATCTCCCTGATTCCTGCCGACGCCAAAGAGGTGGTGGCCTGCAGCTCGACGGACAAAGGGCCGGTGACTATGAAAGCATGTACCACAGGGTGCATCGGTTGTAGTCTCTGTGTCAAAGCCTGTCCTGCGGATGCGGTCAGAGTGGAGAATTTCCATGCCGTTATCGACCATGAGAAATGCGTGGCCTGCGGGGCCTGTATGGAGAAATGTCCCAAGAAGGCCATTATTATCAATGAGTAGCCTGCAGTGGCTGACTGTTTGGTGAATGGTAATTTTTTAAGCAATATTACAGTGAGCGGGAATTTGGCTTAAGCCAAATTCCAGTTATGCTGGGAAGAGGAATGTAAGATGAAACTGCCTGATGATAACAAAGATAAGTCAGGAATGACGCCTACGATTGTCTCTACCATTGTGGCGGTCAGCATGTTTGTGCTGGTCATCCTGTTGGTAGTGCTCTATATCAACCACAAGCAGAATCCTCCCAGGCGGCATACAAACGTGCAGCCTGGGCCGGTGGCGGGTACGGTGGCGGAAAGCTACCCGGATACCGCCGATCTGATCGGCGACAGCACCCTGACCCCGGATGACCTTGACTTTTGGGATGTGTACCCTGTGGAGACTCCGGAGCCGGAGGCGGCGCAGGAAACGCCAAAGCCTCAGGAAAATGATCCCGCCACAGACGGCAAGCATACGCTGGTGGTGGATAGGGATGGGAGAGAAGAGTGGGTGCTGATCAGTCCTTACCTGCCCAAACATGAATATGATTTTACGCAGCTGGTCTGTCAGTCGGATCTGATGAAATATTATGAGGACGGCAGACAGGTGTCTTTCGTGGGGGTGGATATCTCCAAGGCGGAGGGGTATGTGGACTACAATAAGCTGAAAAAGGCGGGCGTGGACTTTGTGATGCTGCGGGTGGGCGCCCGAGGTTACAGCAGCGGCCAGCTGGTGATAGACGAATACTTTTCCGACAACATTAAGAGGGCCTCAGATGCAAAGCTGGAGATCGGACTGTATTTTTTCTCTCAGGCCATAACCGAGGCGGAGGCCATCGAGGAGGCGCTGGTAGTAATACAGCAGCTGCAGGGCTACACGGTCAAGTATCCCATCGCTTTTGACATGGAGTATATAGACAATGACACCTGCCGGGTAGAGGCGCTGAGCAGGGCGGAAAAGACTACGATTGCCAAGGCATTTCTGGATACTATTCGGTTTGGCGGGTATGAGCCCATGCTTTATGGGGATAAGTACTGGCTGCTTAAGCAGGTTGACTTGTCCAAGCTTACGGGTTATGACATATGGCTGTCCCAGCAGGAGGATGTGCCGGACTATCCCTATCGCTTCAGCATGTGGCAGTATGACAGACAGGCATCCATAGACGGGATCTCCGGCAATGCCAACCTGAATATCAGTTTTATAGATTACTCGGAAAAATAGTGAACGATTTTTGAGGAAACGGACAGCGCAGAATAGATTTCCGCATAGGCGGTGGGAGAGATTCCCTCCACATAGTTGCGGAGAAAATTCTTGCGAAGTCCGTTTTTTTCCAGAATATCGGCGGCTTTGTTGTAGGCGATGGCCGCTTCTGTGACAGTATCATAAATCCCGACTTTGTAATAACCGTTCACATGGATGCGGACGCTGTAGCGACAGCTTCCCTTGTCCGTGACGGTGCGGACTCCGTGGTAGGTATTGCGTATAATCAGGTTTTCCCTGCGGAAATCCGTGTGGTCACCGTTTAAAAAATCGTAATCTACGCCTTGTACGGCATAGTTTTTGATGCCATAGCGGGAGGCGATATTGACCTGCATTCCATAATCCGCCACGAAATAGTGGCCGCCCCTGCGCATGATCTTGTGGGAGGCATAGTAGAAAAGGTCGTCGGTGTCAAATTTCAGCACATGGTTGGGCGACATATAGTAGTAAAAAAAGCGGGGGCGGATATAGATAGGGGTTCCCAGATAAATACCGTTGTCCCGGAAGTTCAGCAGTACAACCCATTTTTCAAAGCCCAGGACGGATGTGGGGCGATAGTCATCCAAGGTCAGAGGCGACTCCTCCGCAATCAGCCGGGAAGCAGTGCGGTAGGCCAGGTGCGCCAGCAGTGCGTCCGAATAACTGCCCAGGCTGATATGCCTGTGCCGGTAGGTGAGGGAGGAGCGATAGTAAACCTCCCCGTTTTTCTTTGTAGCCTGATATACTCCCCCCATATGAGCTGTGTCTGCCATTATGTCCCGCCTTTTCGTCTCTGCAAAAATCCTATTCAGCTGTCTGTAATATCTCGATCACTTTTTCGATGGCGGGGAACAGTTTATTGTCGTAGCGTTCCACCGCTTCCATAACCAGAATATCGGCATTTCGGATGCTCTCGACTACATCCTCCGGATAATCTGTGCTGTTGTCTGAGGTCTCTCTATATGTTATGACGCAGTGAGAAAAATCCTTTGCCAGATAGTCAATCATAAAGCATCGGAAGGAATCTCCGATCAGCACAAATTCCGTATTGTTCCCGCAGTCGGAACGGGCGGAGTAGATGCTCATGGGCTGGAGGTCGCCCTGGACTTCCGTGAGAGTGACCTCCGGTCTGTAATTGATGGCATAATCCTGCTCCGCAGGATATTGGGAGACATCCAGCCCCCCGAGAATCAGCAGATCGCTGGTGGTGGCGGCGCACCGGGACACCTCCAGATCCTGCAGGTTGCTGGTGGGCAGTCCCAGGGCCTCATACAGGGCCTGGGTGCCAATATAGGATCCGGCATGGTTCCAGTGAGTATCATATTGGTGATATATCTGCCAATTGCTTGCGGCCTGCTGCAATTCCTGTAAGGGATAAATGATAGGCACATCGGAATGCTCTTTTATATAATCCACGAATCGATCCGTGCGCCTGTAGTTGTCCTCGATCACATAGGAGGGCATATACTCCGCATATACCTGCTCCTTGTTGGGCAGGATTATGAATTGCAGCTGAATGCCCCTGTCATTGCACAGTTCCTGCAGCCGTACCATCAAATCCAGACGTTCTGCCATCTGTTCCTGCTCCAGGACGTTGGTGCCCCTGTAATAGGAGATACTGTCATCCCCGGCATAGAACAGCCAGTTTTCTCTCCCCAGCAGCACAATGTTACCCACGATCTGGGGGGCGAGGAAATCAGCGCTGTCCGGCCCGTAGATCAGCCGGGTGAGCCTTCCCTGCAGGTGGTCCCCATATACTCTCTCCAAAGCGCCGGAGAGTTTATGATGCCAGGAGATCAATGTGCTGCGGAAGGGGGCGTTGTCGTTATAGTATGCTTCCAGCTGCTGCGTGTAGTTCTCTATGTGAAATTCCTCCGGAAACTCTACATTTGTTTTTTCCCCCAGGTCATAATCCAGCTTCTGGTAGGTCTGGGGACTGAAAATCCGGATTCCGTACCAGAGCAGGGGGGGCAAGAGCAGCATTCCCATAAATAGGCTGATTTTGATTATTTGTTCTGTTTTCTTCACACAAACTCCCGTCTGCCCGCTATAGCGGGCATTAAAATCAAGATGGCGAAAACTTCGCCCCAACTCCCGTCTGCCCGCTACAGCGGGCATTAAAATATTGGTTTCTATCAAAATTGGAAATAGATAAAGGGATTGTAGGTCCCGGCGATCACCCATAATATACTGACAGCCAGGACGGCCATCTGGAGCGCGAAGGAGTCAAATATTTTTGTGGTCTTCTTGACGGCCCTCTGCAAAAATCCGGCTCCCAGAAGACCAAAGAAAAGCGCCAGCAGCACTTGCATGGACAGGTAGGAGAGTACGCTGTACTGGGAGGTTCCAAAGGAAAACAACTGGCCCAGGTAGCGTTTGGCCACCACCAGATTATCCGAGCGGAAGAATACCCACCCTGTCATAACAAAGAACATGGTGTAAGCCCAGTTCAAAATTTTCAGCGGATTTTTTTGCAGCAGCCGGCCCAGGAACAACCGCTCCGCAACCAGGAGGACGGCATACATCAGCCCCCATATGATAAAAGTGAAATTAGCTCCGTGCCAGATCCCGGTGAGCAGGAATACAAACAGCAGGTTTCGACAGGTCTTGGCCTGGCCCTTTCGATTGCCGCCCAGGGGGATATACACATAATTTTTGAACCAGGAGGACAGAGAGATATGCCATCTGCGCCAGAACTCCTGGATGGACAGGGAGGTGTATGGGTAGTCGAAGTTTTCCTTCCAGTGGAACCCCAGCATACTGCCCAGCCCGATGGCCATGTCGGAGTAGCCGGAGAAATCGTAATAGATCTGGAAGGTATAGGAAATCATACCCAGCCATGCCAGCGCCGCCCCCAGCTGATTGGTTTCCAGCGCCCAGATCTGGTCGGCTACATTTCCCAGGGTGTTGGCAATCAGCACTTTTTTTCCCATTCCATAGCAGAAGCGTTTTACCCCGTACAGAAAGCCTTCCATGGATTCTTTTCGATGCTGCAACTCCTTGGCAATATCGCTGTACTGCACAATAGGTCCGGCGATCAGCTGGGGAAACAGAGAGATGTACAGGGCAAAATCCAGTATATTGGTCTGAGGGGGAACCGTGTCCCTGTAGACATCCACCACATAGGACATTGCCTGGAAGGTGAAGAAGGAGATGCCGATGGGCAGTACGATCTTTGCAATCTGCAGCGCCCCTGTTCCCTGCAGGGAGAAAAATTCCGACAAGAAACTTCTTTGTAGCATATTTCCGCGAAAGGCCATAACCGTCTCGATCATGGCTACCAGCATATTGAAATATTTAAAGAAAAACAGGATCAGCAGGTTTAAAATGACAGTGATCGCCAATATGGCTTTTCTGCTTTTGCCTTTTTGCCTGGACAGCAGGTACGCGCCTGAGAAATCCAGGAGAATGACTCCCAGCATAATCAAAATATAGGAGATGCCGCCCCAGGCGTAAAAGAACAGACTGCAGGCCAGGAGGAAGAGATTCTTATACCGTATCCTTCGCTTTTCGCTGAAGAACGGAAGCCATGTCAAAAGGGCGTTGCCGGTTATCACAAAGGGCAAAAACACCCAGAGAAAAATCATGGAACTAAACAGCATGTAATTACCTCCCATATAAAGTGCAAGCTTCGCAGAACCCCTGCAGTTACTCTATATATTTTGAACACAAATTTAAAATATTTTAGCATATTTTTTACTTCTTAGCAATATTTTTAGGACTTGCTGTATAAACTTATAATAGTGGAATTTAGACGTTTGCGGAACGCCTCTTTTCTGGAACAGGGAATGGGCAATATATACAAAATAAGGGCGACTTGCCACTGCATCGGAGCCCGTTTTTGTATATATTGACCAGCCACGTCACTTGCGGAGAACGTTTCGCAATCGCCTAATAGTGGAATTAAGTGAGAGGAGAGTCCTATGTATAAGAAAGCGTTGGGAGTGATTGTTCTGGTACATATGTTATTTTTGGCAGGGTATGTCTGTATTGCAGTTATTGGCGACAGTATGCAGCTGGGTGAGCCGGTGGAATGCGCAGTCCTGGATCGGGCTCTGGTGTCGGACGAGAGCAGCAGCGCCATGGGAGTGGCCGACATGGCGGCGTCGGGGCAGCGGGTGGTTGATTACGGCACACTGGAGAAGCCTCTGGCTTATGAACTGGGGGAGGAGGATTATGATATATTGCTGCGGATTGTGGAGGCGGAGGCTGGAGGAGAGGACGAGGATGGTAAACTTCTGGTGGCTAATGTGGTGCTGAACCGGATGAACAGCGAAGCTTTTCCCAATACGGTGAAGGAGGTGGTAATGCAGCGAAACGGCAGGGTTACCCAGTTCTCGCCGGTGGCCTCCGGGCGTATATGGAAGGTGGAGGTCAGTGAGGAGACAATTGCCGCGGTACAGCGGGCCATAGAGGGGGAAGATATCTCCCAGGGCGCTTTGTACTTTGCTTCCAGAAGATACGCGTGCAGCGACAGTATGCGCTGGTTTGACCGCTGTCTGACCTTCCTGTTCAAACACGGACGCCATGAGTTCTTCTTTTAGTCATTGCATGGAAAGGGATTTTATGCTATAATCACTCCTATGTTGAGAAGCGAAGAATGCGGAACTCTTGATAGTCCAGCCAGGAAATGTCAACAGCTTTAACGGAAATTTTCGGCTGGACAGGTGAAGTCGCGAAGGCACACAGGAGTGTCTTTCATGAGATCTTTTATGAATGAAAGATACCTCTCCCATGTGTGTACCGAAGGGACTTCACCCTTATAGTGTCATCACGCAGCAATTTAAATTAGGAGGATTAAAGATGGAAGTGTTATATAAAAGTACCAGGAGCCGCCAGGAGCCGGTGAGTGCCTCCATGGCGATATTGAAGGGACTGACAGAGGACGGCGGTTTGTTTGTACCGGATCACATTCCTGCTCTGGACAAGAGTCTGAAAGAGTTGGCAGTCATGAGCTACCAGGAGATTGCATATGAGGTGATGAAGCTCTACTTGACGGACTTTTCGGAGGAGGAGTTGAAAAACTGTATTGCCAAGGCATATGACAAGAAATTTGACACGGAAGTTATCGCGCCTCTGGCGGAGGCGGAGGGCGCTTATTTTCTTGAACTGTTTCACGGTGCGACCATCGCATTCAAAGATATGGCATTATCCATCCTGCCCCATCTGCTGACCACCTCTGCGAAGAAGAACCATATTGCAAATGAGATAGTGATTTTGACAGCCACTTCCGGGGACACGGGTAAGGCGGCGTTGGCAGGCTTTGCAGGCGTGGAGGGAACCCGCATCGTGGTATTTTACCCCAAAAACGGCGTAAGTCCCATCCAGGAAAAACAGATGGTGACCCAGAGAGGGGAAAATACTTTTGTGGTGGGGATTCACGGGAATTTTGACGATGCCCAGACCGGTGTGAAAAAGATTTTCTCGGATAGGCAGCTGGCCACGGAGATGGCGGGACAGGGCTTTCAGTTCTCCTCAGCCAACTCCATCAACATCGGGCGGCTGGTGCCTCAGATTGTGTATTATGTATATGCCTATGCCCGGCTATTGGCGGAGGGCAAGATAGAGGCGGGGCAGCGGATCAATGTGACGGTGCCCACAGGCAACTTCGGCAATATTCTGGCGGCATACTATGCCAAAAACATGGGGCTGCCCATCGACAGACTGATCTGCGCCTCCAATGAGAATAAGGTGCTGTATGACTTTTTCTGCACCGGCGTCTATGACCGCAACAGGGAGTTTATACTGACCAGTTCTCCCTCCATGGATATTCTGATCTCCAGCAATTTGGAGCGGCTGATCTACCGCATCGCGGGCGATGATCCGGAGGAAAATGCCCGGCTGATGGCCGCCTTGGGCGGACAGGGCAGATATGAGATCACGGAAAAGATGCAGGAAAAACTCCAGGATTTCTATGGGGGCTATGCCGCCGAGGAGGAGACGGCGGCGACCATCCGTCGGATCTACGGGTCCTGTGGTTATGTGATTGACCCCCATACCGCGGTGGCGGCGACCGTCTACGGAAAATATGTGCAGGAGACAGGGGATCGTACCCCTACGATAATTGCTTCCACAGCCAGTCCCTTTAAGTTCACCAGAAGCGTTATGAATGCCATCGACCACAAGTATGATAGTATGACGGACTTTGAACTGGTGGATGAACTTTCCAGGATCGCCAATGTGGCGGTTCCTGCGGCGATTGAGGAGATCCGCAGCGCTCCGGTGCTGCATGACAATATCTGCGAAGTGTACGAGATGCCGGATACGGTAAAGCGTTTTTTAAAGTTACAATAATATTTCTTCTGGCTGCATATCACAGACATCGCGTAGGCACCGCATATGCGTTGCCTGTGATATTGCGTTAAGCAGTATATATAGTTAACGGCATAACAAATTTCTGTTTCCGGCCTTGCAAAATCCATATACGAGAGCTTTTGCGAGGCCGAAAACGAAATTTCTAATGTCGTAAACTATAAATGTGCGGGCAGGAATTTTCTGGAGGTGATATGCATGGCAGGCGAGACACAGGCAAGCCGGAATGCGGAAGGGTTCTTTTTCCTGAATGCAGAGGATGCGGGGATGGCCGCAAAAGAGAAAAAACAGATCGAATACCTGGAGACTCATCTGGATTATCGGCAGCCGGAACAGGTGTTGACCCTATATGAGAGGATGCTGCGGGAACGTGTATTTAAGACTCCGGTGGGTGTGATCTATTTAAAGCGTCTGCAGGAGTTCCTGCTGGAACAGCCGGAGGTTGATTCCGCCAGAATACCTATGATTCCGGTCTATACTCCCTGCAACTATGTGCCACAGAAGAGGGAGAGACCGGTGCGGAGCGCAGCCAGACCGCCGGAGGAGAGAAACGGCACGACCAGACTGAGGTTTTCTGTTGTTTTGAATGTGCTGCTGTTGGTGGCCGTGATTGCCATGTTCGTTATAGCCCTGAGCAGCAGCCATCCCAACATATTGAATTACCGTTCCGCCATTCTTAACGAGTACGCTTCCTGGCAGCAGGAACTGTCGGAGCGGGAGCAGATTATACGGGATAAAGAGAGGGACTTGAAAATTATTGAATAAGTGGTATATCAGGCGTTTTTTCACAGAAAATACATAAATATGTTCTAAAATAATCCATGATAACGGTTCCTATCCGGACGACACACTGTATCATATAGGGGCATAGAGGCGGTCATATATGATTCTATAGTCTATGTGCCGGCAGGGGATACGCGGAACTTGAAATAGAAAGAGGTAGATCCTATGGAGAGACGAAAGATTCTGGTAGTGGATGACGAGAGCAGGATGCGAAAGCTGGTGCGGGATTTTCTGGTGAAAAATAACTACGATGTGCTGGAGGCGGAGGACGGCGAACAGGCGGTGGAGCTGTTCTTCAAGGAAAAGGGGATTGCTCTGATCGTGCTGGATGTAATGATGCCCCGGATGGACGGCTGGCAGGTGTGCAGGGAGATCAGGGCATATTCCAAGGTTCCTATCATCATGTTGACGGCCAGAGGAGACGAGCGGGACGAACTGCAGGGTTTCCGGCTGGGAGTGGATGAATACATTTCCAAGCCCTTTAGTCCCAAGATTCTGGTGGCACGGATCGAGGCCATTCTGAGGCGAACTCTGGCGGATGAGGAGGAATGCCGCCTGTCCTGCGGCGGCATTGCCATCGACAAGGCGGCTCATCAGGTACTGATAGACGGCCAGCCGGTGGACTTGAGTTACAAAGAGTTTGAACTGCTGACCTATTTTGTGGAAAATAAGGGAATTGCGCTCTCACGGGAGAAGATCCTGAACAATGTGTGGAATTATGATTATTTTGGAGATGCCAGAACCATCGACACCCATGTGAAGAAACTCCGCAGTAAGATGGGAGAAAAAGGGGAAATGATTAAGACCATCTGGGGTATGGGATACAAATTGGAGGCGGAGGAGTGATGCGGAGAATGATGAAATCCTCCCTGCGCAGACAACAGGCGGCGATCACTATAGGACTTTTGGTGGGGACCATCCTTGCCTGCTGGTTTATTAACAACACCTTTCTGGAAAGCTACTATGAGATGGAGAAGGCCGACGTGGTGGTGGAGGCGTATCAGCGGCTGAATGCCGCAGCAACATCGGGCAGTCTGGGCAGTGAGGATTTTATACAGGAGATGGGGCGTTTTGCTTTTGCCTCCAATATCAATGTGGAGGTTATTGATGCCAATTCCATAATCGTTTATGCGGCGACGACCAACAATAAGGAGGAACTTTCCAAGCGGCTGCAGCGATATATTATTGGCTATTCTGTTAACAGCACATTCGGAGAGGAACTTTCAGGGGGAGTGCCTGCTCCGAACACGGTTTTTAAGTATGTGGATCGCCGTACTATGACGGAATATATAGAGGTGTATGGCCCTTTGGACAATGCTTACTGGTTCATCGTCAGCACCACCATGGAGAGTATACAGGAGAGTGTGCGGATCGCCAACCGCTTTCTGGCATATATCGGTGTGGCGGCGGCTTTTATTGGCGGTATCCTGATGTGGATTTTGTCCAGGCGGGTGACGGAGCCGGTGCTGGAATTGGCCAAGATCTCCGAACGTATGACTCATTTGGATTTTGAGGCTAAATACCAGGGAAAGGAAAAAAATGAACTTGGCCTGTTGGGCAGCAATATCAACCAGTTGTCTGAGTCCCTGGAGAGGACCATATCGGAGTTAAAGACGGCAAACAACGAATTGCAGAAAGATATAGAGAAAAAGGAACAGATTGATGAGATGCGTAAGGAGTTTCTGGCCAATGTATCCCATGAACTGAAGACCCCCATAGCGCTGATTCAGGGTTATGCGGAGGGGCTTAGGGAAGGGATCAGCGACGATGCGGAGAGCCGTGATTTCTACTGTGAAGTTATTATGGACGAGGCGGGCAAGATGAATGCCATGGTGCAGAAGCTTCTGACGCTGAACCAACTGGAATTTGGCAATGACAAGGTCAGCATGGAGCGTTTTGACATAGTGGCAATGATTCGGAACTATCTGCAGTCTGCAGAGATTTTGGCCCGCCAGGACGGAATAGAGGTAGAGATGGGGCAGACAGAGCCGATCTATGTATGGGGGGATGAGTTCAAGATCGAGGAAGTTTTTATGAACTATTTCACCAATGCGGTCCACTACTGTCAGGGGGAAAAGCGGGTTCGCATTCATGTGGCTTTGGAGGATAGCAAAGCGAAGGTCAGCGTATATAACACCGGGGAACCCATTCCGGAGGAAAGCCTTGGCCATCTGTGGGAGAAATTTTACAAGGTGGATAAGGCCAGAACTCGGGAGTATGGCGGCAGCGGGGTAGGGCTGTCCATTGTTAAGGCGATCATGGAGTCCATGAATCAGGAGTATGGGGTGTGGAACTGCCCTGACGGCGTAGAGTTCTGGTTTACATTGGAAATGGCGTAGTAGAGGGTAAGTTTGGAAGTAAAACTTCCAAATACTGATTGGTGCAATATCGCAGGCGAAGCCAGCGATATGCATGTAGAGGTAAGTTTGGATGTTACACATCCCAATACGTATTTATGCAGTATCGCAGGATCGGCCTGCGATATGCAGGGAAGAGGGAGTATGAGAGAGCAGGAAGTGGGGCAGGAACTGGAGAGGGCACTTCTGGTAGGAGTGGATATCGGGGAGGAAGAGGACTTCGACCATTCCATGGAAGAACTGGGGAGTCTGGCCCAGGCTTGCGGGATGCAGGTGGTGGGAATCATCGTGCAGCGGCTGGATACGCCCAATAAAGCTTTTTATGTGGGAACAGGCAAAGTGGAGGAGATCAGGGAGTATAGAGGGCAGTGCGAGGCGGATGTCATTGTATTTGACAATGCATTGTCACCTTCCCAGATTCGGAATCTGCAGCAGGAACTGGATATGCCTATATTGGACAGAACCACGTTGATTTTAGATATTTTTGCCCTCCGGGCGCAGACCAGGGAGGCCAAGCTGCAGGTGGAGACCGCCAGACTCCAGTATCTGCTGCCCAGGCTGGTGGGGATGCATGAGGCGCTGAGCAGACAGGGCGGGGCCAGCGGCAGTATGAGCAACAAGGGTACTGGCGAGAAAAAGCTGGAACTGGACCGCCGCAAGATCGAGCATCGTATCAGCGAACTGCGCAAGGAGTTGGCAGAGGTGGAGCAGGGGCGGAATATCCGGAGGAAACGGCGTATGCACTCCCGGATTCCCCAGGTGGCTCTGGTGGGTTATACCAACGCCGGCAAATCCACTGTCATGAATCGGCTGGTGGAACGGTACGGACAGGCATCGGAAAAGACGGTACTGGAGAAGGATATGCTGTTTGCCACATTGGAGACCAGTGTGCGTACTATAGAGACAGGGGACAACAAGCCCTTTTTTCTGGTGGATACAGTGGGATTTATCCGCAAGCTGCCCCATGGTCTGATCAAGGCATTTCACTCCACATTGGAAGAAGTGCGTTATGCCGATCTGCTTGTTCAGGTGGTGGACGTGTCGGATCCGCAGTACAGGCAGCATATGGAAGTGACCAGGCAGACACTGAATGAGTTAGAAGCAGGTGACATTCCCATGGTGATCGTGTATAATAAGAGTGATCTGTGTGACCGGGAGCATCCCCGGCTGGTGGGTGACCATGTCTACATGGCCGCTGGGTCGGGCATCGGCATGGAGGAATTACTTTCCCTGATCAAGGAAAAACTCTATGCGGATTATGTGGACTGCAGGCTTATGTTTCCCTACGATCAGGGAGGAACGGCATCCTACTTTATGGAACATACCACCGTCTTAAAACAGGAATACCGGGAGGACGGCTTGTACCTGGAGGTGAGTTGCCATCGCCAGGACGTGGGAAAATATCAGCGGTATGTGATGGACATCAGCTGAAAACACGCTGGTATTGGAAAGGTATGAGGGAGAAATGGAACAACAGGGAATTTACGAACGGATCAAAGACAGGGTGGGACAACTGAAAGGAGAGTCAAAGGATCGCTTTTTTACAGAGTATCTTATGCAGCTCGACAGTAGCCTGATTCAAGAGAAACACCGTCTGGATATGATGGAGACACAATTGGACCAAAACTGTCAGATATACAGACAGCGTATGGCAGCCGCTGATAGGGCGGTCAAGAGTGAAACTTTGCGGGCGGTGCCGGCGGCGGATAAGCAGGAGATGAATCAGGCGGTGCCGGCGGCGGATAAGCAGGAGATGAATCAGGCGGCGCCGGCGGGGGATACGCAGGAGGTGAATCAGGCGGTGCCGGCGGCGGATACGCAGGGAATGAATCAGATTCTCCCCCCGATAGATACACAGAACATTGCACAGGCTGTGGTTTCACCGGTTACCGCTGAAAGGGCAGTTCAGCCGGGGGTGAATCCGAGTCAGGATACATACAGTGGATCGAATGTTTCACGGCAGGCGGCATTTTCCCAGACGTATATGCATCCTCAGACACCCACACAGTCCCGGGCGGATTTCCAGACTAAGAAGAACCGAGAGTTTGCGATCGGTATCAATGTGTTTGGCACCATAGGCGTACTTTTCGTCCTGGCAGCGCTGATTCTGCTGGGGATCAATTATATGGGCAGCCTTGTCAAGGAACTGGGGCTCTATGTGCTGGGACTGCTGGTGTGGTGTGTGGCAGAATTTGTGGTAAAGAAGAAGAGCCAGATCCTATCTATGTTTTTTTCATCGCTGGGTATTGGCAGCCTGTATGTGACGACCATGGTGAACTTCCTTTATCTGCACAATTTCAGCGGACTGGTCACCATATTGATCACCACATTTATCACTGTGGTGGTAATGTTCGTGAGCCGGAAAAAAGATGCGGGTATCCTGCGGATCATCTGTATTGGCGCGTGTATGGTAAGTTTCCTGATGATGGACATCCGGCATATGGTCAGTGATGTGGAACTGTTGATCTACATGGTGATGATCGTGGCAGTGCAGCTGCTGGGGATTTTCCTGCCGGTGAAAAAATGGGCTTATGGCATAGCTATCGGGCAGATGGCGGGTGCGGCAGTTTTTGCCTGGATATTTGCCATATTCGCCGTCCCGTCGGCACGGGTGATGGAACTGCGGTCGCTTTATGTGATCGGCTTTGTGGTGGTAAGCATACTTCTCATGGAGTTGACAGTATGGAGGATGCCGGCCGAAAACAGGGAGCAGATGCAGGGGATTTGCGTTACTTTTGGAATCGGTGCTTTTTTGTCGGTATTGGCTTATTATCAATGCTCAGACGGCCTGTTTTCCTGGCATCATGGAACATATGAGGATGTAGAGATATGGATTCGACTGGTGGTGGTGGCAGCGATAGCTGACATGGGTGTACTGTTTTTTTTCTTGACAAAGAACAAGGGTTATCTGCGCTGGATGCAGGGATATTTTGTGGCCGGATCGGCTCTGCTTCTGTTTGGCCATGGTGACAATGAGCGGTTGAGTGTTACGATCACGTTGACAATACTGATGATTCTGTATAAACTGTTGGCATACCGAAAAAAGCCCCTGTGGGTGGCGGACGCAATTATCACTACATGGACAGCGCTGACCGCTCTGGTATATTATGACAACTTGAATAGAAGTGTTTACGGATATGTGTTGCTGGGTGTCTTGCTATTGGGTATTCTATTGATGAACCATTGGCAGACCTACTATGAATTTCTACTGACAGGGACAGTAATACTATATATCGCTATGGCGGTGGACAATGAATTAATGCTGCCGTTGATGATTGCGGTAATGTGGTTGGCCACGCTCTTGTTCAACTGTGTCAAGAGATTTGCAGGCAAAGGAATCCAGGGCTATAATGTGACGATGCTGGTGATGGAAGTGTCCGGCTTTCTTGGGTTGGCTTTCTTCCAGAAATATGACAATGTGGTGATATACCTGATTTTGACGGTGCTGGGACTGGGGATCATTTTGTTCACTTTCCAGCCCGGGTTTCTGCATGGGGCAGAGGGATGGCGGGGACTGACGATAGCAGGTTTTTTGACTTATATGGTGCTTGTCACCAGGTTCGAGTACCGAATCACTTCCAGTATACTGATGATGGTGGTGGGCCTGCTTGGCATCATTTTCGGTTTTCACCAGACTGACAGGAAACTACGGATCTATGGACTGGTGTTGTGTATGATAACGTGCTTTAAGATTACTCTGTTTGATTTCCGGGTACAGTCCCTGCAGCGGATTATTCTGTTTTTGGCAGCCGGAGGCATGGCACTGGTTATTTCCGGGATTTATGCATTGATGGATAAAAAATACAGTAAAGAGAGTGATGATGTTCAAAGCAATAGCGCGGGCTCGGTCGGTGTTATTCAGGAAAAAGATAAGATGGAAATGTAGGGAAGGGAGCAATGAAGATGAAAAAAAAGATAGTGGCGGCATTGTTGACGGGGATGGCTCTTATGATGGCCGGATGCGGGAATGCAATTCCCGATATGACGGATGAACAGCTTCAGGCGGTGGGAGAATATACGGCGATGCTGCTCCTATCCCACGATGTAAACTACAGGAGCAGGCTGGTGGATATAGAAACCCTGATCACAGAGGAGGCCGGGCCGTTCGAACAGGAGACACCTCAGGAGACGCCGGCGCCGGAGGAAACACCGGCACCGGGAAATGTGGGGATGGACCCTACCCAGGACACGCCGGTAATAGACCTGACGGGGGAACAGGGTAATGAAGAGCAGAGTGTGGTGAGCCTGGAGGAGGCACTGGGCTTATCAGGACAGTTGACCTTATCTTACACAGGACATGAGATCACGGACAGTTATCCTCAGGACGAATCTGCAGAAGAGTATTTTACGGTGGATGCCGAGGACGGGAACCAGCTGCTGGTGCTGCACTTTACATTGCAGAATCAGGGGGAAGGTACGGAGATGGCGAATACCAGAGAGCAAAAACTGATGGTTAGAGTTTCTGTTAACGGGATTACTTCCGTCAGCCTGACAACCTTGCTTGAAAACGATTTAATGCTTTATCAGGAAGGACTAAATCCGGGCGAGACCAGGGAAGTGGTTTTACTGGCGGAGTTTGAGGCTCAGAGTCTGCGAGATGTGGCTTCTGTCGAATTAAATGTCAAAAATGATGATAAAAATGCAACAATTCAACTTGAATAGGTGAGTTGGCAGTATACACTATGGCGTTTTACTTAGGTAAAGCGCCGGAAGGGCCCGAATTTACGGTGTTTTTGCATGATAAATAAATTGTTTTAAAAATTCGAAAAAATATTTGTTTTTCTTGTTGACAATCCGAAAAAGTAGTGCTATACTCATAAACGTCGCTGAGGGAGACACAATTCGACAGCGAATTCTTCAGAGCGACAGTTTGGAGCGATAACTCGGAGCGACAGTTCCGAACAATGGCTCGGAGCGGCAGCTCGGAGCGGCAGCTCCAAGGGTCCTTGACAAATAAACAGCAATGCAACCCTGAAAATTCTTAAAAGCAGAACCCAAACATCCTAACATAAGGAAAAAGGGAACTGCAAAGTATATTTCAGAGAACAAAACCTAAAGACAGTAATGCCAGATAACAACTGGCAGGACAAAACTTTTAACATGAGAGTTTGATCCTGGCTCAGGATGAACGCTGGCGGCGTGCCTAACACATGCAAGTCGAACGGGAATAGGATGAAACCTAGTGATTCCTATTCCAGTGGCGGACGGGTGAGTAACGCGTGGGTAACCTGCCTTGCACTGGGGGATAACACTTAGAAATAGGTGCTAATACCGCATAAGCGCACAGAACCGCATGGTTCGGTGTGAAAAACTCCGGTGGTGTAAGATGGACCCGCGTCTGATTAGCTGGTTGGTGAGGTAACGGCTCACCAAGGCGACGATCAGTAGCCGGCCTGAGAGGGTGAACGGCCACATTGGGACTGAGACACGGCCCAAACTCCTACGGGAGGCAGCAGTGGGGAATATTGCACAATGGGGGAAACCCTGATGCAGCAACGCCGCGTGAGTGAAGAAGTATTTCGGTATGTAAAGCTCTATCAGCAGGGAAGAAAATGACGGTACCTGACTAAGAAGCCCCGGCTAACTACGTGCCAGCAGCCGCGGTAATACGTAGGGGGCAAGCGTTA
>Ga0137308_100264_pt1 | contig 95988 bp, 91 predicted proteins | sample Inofrocosms_June_FD_97181 | JGI IMG/M metagenome (GOLD analysis project Ga0137308, IMG submission 97181) | Mouse cecal microbial communities from Vienna, Austria - N-Acetylneuraminic and N-Acetylglucosamine D2O microcosms_June | ecosystem: Host-associated > Mammals > Digestive system > Large...
GGTGCTCTATCCGGTGGACAGCAAGGTCGTGATGGAAACGGAGGATCTGCTCCGGAGCCTGGGAATCCTGATCGACAACGCAATGGAGGCGGCGCCTCAAACGGCCGGAACGGTGCGGATCGTTCTGCTTCAGGAAGAAAAAGAACTGTATATCGCAGTTGCAAATAATTATGATCAGGCGCCGGAGCTGTCCGCGCTCTCCCGGAAGGGCTATACTACAAAGGGAAAAGGCCGGGGGACAGGGCTTACAAGCTATCGGCGGATCGTGTCCAGATGTAAGGGCTGTGTTGCGAGAACCTACTTAAAGGACGGTTATTTTGTGCAGGAGCTGAGACTTCCGGCGGCGTAGGAGGAGACAAATGATCCCAATTTATATATGTGATGATGAAAAGCCGGTGGCCGACCGGCTGGAACACATCATTTCGAACCAGATCACCATATTGAACGGGGATATGGGACCTGTCCGCATAGCAGATACACCGGAAAAATTATTGGAACTGCAGACAGGAGATACCATACCGGCGGTATACTTCCTTGACATTGATTTTCCGGGCAGGATGAGCGGGCTGGAGCTGGCGCAGAAGCTGAGGCTTCACGATCCGCGGGGGTTTATTGTATTTATTACGGCGCATCATGATCTGGCTTTTGAAACCTTCCGTCTGCGGCTGGAAGCTCTGGATTATATCGTAAAAGGTGATGACAGCGCAATGGCCGTCCGGGTAAGAGAATGCCTGGAAAGCGTACAGCAGCGGCTTGCCAGTGAACAGCCCAAGCATGGCAGATACTGTACGATCCGGCTGTTTGATACCATCCGGCACATCCCGGTAGACACGATCCTTTACTTCGAGGCGCTGGGATTTAAACACACACTCTGCCTGCATCTGGATAACGAACTGCTGGAATTTAACAGCAGCCTGGAGCATTTTGCAGAAGAAATGGGTGAGGATTTCTGGCGGTGCCACAGAGGGTTTCTGGTAAACCGCAGCCGGATCCGGACTGTGGATCTGAAACGTCAGACGGTCATTCTGGACAATGGAGAAGAATGCCCCCTGTCCAGAAGAGCCAAAACAGAGTATAATGCACAGAGAAAACAGGACGCAAAATAGGAATGTGACCGCTTAAGCTACATGCCGCATCCTGACCAATGACCGCTCATGAAGCCAAACGGACAATTCGCGTAAAAAATGAACAAATGGACCTTCTGTCTGTTATAGTAATTTCAAGATAACAAAACAACAGGAGGTATTCATTATGAAAACAAAATCAATCTTATCCAACCACGTGGTAATGCTGACGGCTCTTTTCCTTGCCTTTATGGGATATTTCCTTTCTATTTACAGAGGAAATACGAATATTGCATCTAATTATTCCGGACTGATCATAGCTGCAAGCTGTCTGTATTCCGGAAACCCCATCTTCGGAGGCGAGCTGCCGGAAAACAGAGTCCTTCGCCTGCTGGCACGTCTCAATGGTCTTTTGCTGGTTGTCTGGTTTGTGATCATTATTGCGCAGCTCTTCTTATAGAGGAGGATGCACTGATGGATCATCACAGTGAAGATTTTGAAAGGATGAAAGCCGATTTACATGAAAAAGGCTATCAAGAAAAAGACGTTACGATCACGTCTGGAGATGCAATGGTTTTGGGAGCCCTTTATGGGCTTCCGTTTGTAATCGTCTTCGGATTATGGTATCGCAGCGATACCATAATCCGAAGACGATTACTGGAGGTAAGCGGGATTGCTTTTTACGTTTTGTTTATAGCGATCATCGCGGTTTCCGTTGTCATACATGAATTATTGCATGGGATAGGATGGGCAGTTGCCAGCGGGAAAGGCTGGAATGCTGTCCGGTTTAACATCAATGCAATGATGCCGAGCTGTGCCTGTAAAGCAGTATTAGGAAAAAGAGCCTATCTGGCTGGCGTTCTGGCACCTTTTACCGTATTGGGGGGCGGCAGTGTGCTTTTTATTTTTATATATCCCGGTACGGTGTCATTATTGACTATGATGGTTAATTTTATTTCCGCAGGAGCTGATTTGATGATTGCATTTCAGGTGTTAAAGGAACGGGACGGATTCATCGCAGACCATCCCACCGAAGCCGGTTATATTTCGTTTTACAGATAGAACATTCTTGGAAATTCGGGCAAGGGAGTTTCCGAGAGTGCTCAGATAGACAAAAGGCGGTGCTTTTCGTATTTTGTCCATGGAAAAATCAGTGAATGTGCATTAGGGCTATGAGGAATGGAGGGGAGAAACCAATGGGGCAGATTGTTACAATGAATCCGATTGCGCATATCCGCGGCAGTTTCCCGGAAAAGTTCGGGATCCCGCGGCAGGGAGGGCTGGCGGATACAAAGGCAAAGATCATATTTGAGCCGGAATACCGTGCGGCGGAAGCCTTCCGGGGGCTGGAGGAATATTCACATATCTGGCTTTTATGGGTGTTTTCGGAAAGTGCGGGCAGACCGTGGTCGCCGACCGTACGGCCGCCGCGCCTGGGCGGGAATCTCCGCAAGGGGGTATTTGCCACCCGATCTCCCTTCCGGCCAAATCCCATCGGTCTCTCCTGTGTCCAGTTGGAAAAAGTGGAGCTGGATACCCCGGAAGGGCCGGTGCTGCATGTGCTGGGAGCAGATCTGCTGGATGGAACTCCAATACTGGATATCAAGCCATATCTGCCTTATGCGGACAGCTATCCGGAGGCGGCGGGAGGCTTTGCGGACAGGGTAAAGGAGTATGAGCTGGAAGTGGATTTCCCGGAGGAACTGAGAGCAGATGTGGCGGAGGAAGAGCGCCGTATCATCTGCCAGCTTCTGGCACAGGACCCAAGGCCCTCGTATCAGCAGGATCCGAAAAGGGTGTACGGGATGCGGTATGCGGACATGGAAGTGAAATTTACTGTAGAGGATCAAACCGTACATGTTGTGAAGATTATAAGGATGTCAGAAAGCTGCTAATCCGAAATCTCAATTTTATTGCAATAAATTGCATAAAACTGAGATTTCAAATCGCAACCGCACAGTTGGAAAATTTTTATCAAATAGCCCGGCGGATGTTTTATGAAAGGAAGAACAAATCATAAGACATCTGCCGGGCCGTTTGATTTTACAGGACAAGATCCGCGATAAATGTGATCGCCGGGATCGTGAATACAGACAAAACCGTACTGAATGAGAAAATCTCGGAGGCATAGGTATAATTGCGTTTAAACCGGATGGCCATCATGGTCAGGGTCGTTGCGGTAGGGCAGGCGGCAGCCACCAGTGTGGTATATGCCACATCCCGGTCAACCGGAATGAGTGCCAAAAATACAAGCACGGCAAGCGGCATTACGACCAGCTTCATGAAGCTGATCCAGTAGGTGCGGATGTGGAAAAATATCTTTTTCAGATCTGCCTGGGCAACGGAAAAACCGGCGATCATCATGGCCAGCGGGGTATTCATGTCCGCGATATAGTACATGGAATCGATCAGCGGAGAAGGAATACGGATCTGCAGAAAGAACAGGATCACTCCGATGACCGTACAGACCACGATCGGGGCAAGAAGCCCTTCCTTCAGACGCTTTGCCGAGAACTTCCCGTTCAGCAGGATCAGGCCGTGGGTCCAGGTCAGGATATTGAATACGGTCATATACGCGGTCAAAAGAAACACACCCTTGCTGCCAAGGACACTGTTGATCAGAGGAATCCCGATAAAGCCGCAGTTGGAATATGCGGCGGCAAAGCGTTCCAATGCATACTCCGGATTCTTTTTTTCAGGAACCAGAAAATGGGCAATAAAAAAGCCGATCACATGCGCGATCACAGCAACAGCAAATGCGGCAAGGAGTCCGCGCACCAGGCCAAGGTCGTAATCCGTCTGGAATACGGTGATGATCAGGCAGGGATTGACCACCATCAGTAGAAGGTTGGAAAAATTCCGGTTTCCTTCCTGGTTGATGATATGCAGGCGGTAACAGAGGAACGCAAGGATCATAATGAACAGCATTTTGATCAGTTGATTCATAATCAGGATAAACATGGATAAAATCCTTTCTCTACGGTAGTTCCCTGCAGCAGCCGATCTAGTACAGCATTGCATCATTAACGGTGAAGACTGCACCTGATATTTATGCAACGCTGTACTGGCACACATGTATACAACAGGGATGTGGCTGCTGCGGGGAGATGATCATGAAAACAGGGATGCAACCAGTTCACTGACCAGTTTCCCGTCAGCCTTTCCCTTTACCCTCGGCATCAGCTCCTTCATGATCCGGCCTTTGTCCTTTGCGGTCGGAGCATCGATTCCAAGAGCGGATAACACCTCCTGGATGACAGCCTTGATCTCCTCAGTATCCATCATCTTCGGCGCGTATTCTTCCAATACGGAGAGACGCTTCGTACATTCCTCAATAATATCCGTGCGGTCCGCCGGAGTGGTATCCAGTGTTTCCTTTGTCTGCTTGATCTCCTTTAAGATCACCTGCACCTCTTCCTCCTCGGTCAGATCGGCACGCTTGTCGATGGCCTTGTTCTTCAATGCGGTCAGAAGCGCGGACAATGTGGCCTTTCGTTCCTTTTCTCCGGCCTTCATGGCAGTGACCATATCTTTTCTTACTTCTTCAATCTTGCTCATAACAGTATCCTCCTTATTTCAAATGGTATCATTCATTTCCAGACAGAAAATCCGCAGGATCTATAGATCCATGCTTCGCCAGTATATCTCTGGAAATCTGTGGTATCTGCCTTTTGCGCAGGGAGTCGGACAGGTCAGCGGTTGATGCCTGACTGCAGCTCCTCCGCCCAGGACTGCAGGCTGTAGGTGTGTCCGTCGAACAGCTTTAAGATCACCCCGGTAGGATTGTCCTCATTGGCAAATGCATTTGCCTCATCCGTATCCACATGCATGGCAAGGGCAAAGGAAGGGCTGACACGGACCACCACGTCTGAAAAGATCAGGGAACGCTCAAAGCTTGTGGTGATCACGAATACAATATCATTATCCTTTACGCGGGCACGGATTGCGTCGATCGGGGTCATGTGGATATGGCGCTTTGCTACAATGACACCCTCAGTCAGTTCCACCTGGCCCTTGGGACCCACTAGGGTGCATCCCGGGGTGCCGCTGATGTCCCCGGATTGGCGGATCACGCTGGGGATCCCCAGCTTCCGGTTGTCGGTTACGGAGACCTCTACCTGAGTTTTGGAACGGCAGGGACCGAGAACGATGACATTTTCAAAGCTCCCCTTCGGGCCGACAACGGTGAGCCGTTCCTGACAGGCATATTGTCCCGGCTGGCTCAGTTCTTTTACATAAGTAAGCTCGGCATCGGGGCCGAACAGTGTCTTAAAGTCCTCCTGCGACAAATGGATGTGGCGTGCGGAGGTCTCAATGGGTATCGTCAGACTCATAAAAATCTCTCCATCCTGTGTGCTTTTTTGCTCTTTCTGATTTTAGCAGAATAAAGTGCGGTTTTCAAGGTAAAAAATTTCTATCTTTTTCCCCGTCCTTTTCAAATAAATGCTTTAAACGGAAGGCAAGCTGGATCTCGAACAGATCCTCCAGTAAATCTACGTCACAGTTCAGAATTTTATTGATCGTAGCTAACCTGGCACGCAGAGTATTCTTATGGATGAATAATTTCTGCTCAGTTTCTCTTTTGGATCCATTGTTGGAGAGGTAAAGCTCCAACGTCCTCAACAGCTCGGTATGATGCTTCCTGTCATATTCCTCGAGAGGAGTGACATATTTCTGTATGAATTCTTCCAGAAATTTATAATCCAGCTCTCCGGAGTGATTGAAAAAATAACGGATCATGCCAAGCTCCTGATAAAGCATGTAGGGCAGTTCCTTCCTGGAGCCTGACAGGAAGGAGGCAGCCAGCTTTGCCTGTCGGAAGGCTTCGGCCAGATTCGAGAGCTCTGCGGGCATGCTGATCCCGATAAATATAGAGTTCGGCTTCATGGTACGGATATAAAGCTCACGTATTTTCAGAAGGTCCGCTTCCAGATGATCATACGGAAAAGGAAGCAGGACAACCTGGGCGTTCTCCTTTTCAAACATCAGGATATGCTTTGCATTCGGCAGCGTGCTGCGGACCATGGTATGAAAACGGCTGATGCGGCTGCTCTGCTGGATAAAAGAGTCAATGTTGCTGCTGGAGTCTGACTGAAAATACAGGACATAATATCTCCGATGGATCTTCTTTTCCAGAGGAGCAAGATAATGAACGGCATCCTCATGGGTAAGATGCTCCGCCTGGAGCAGCTTTTCAAACAGAAAGCTGTTGAAATGCCGTGTCGCTGTGTTGATGTCATTCTGTTTGCTGAACTGCAGGGCAACCACTAGGCTGAGCTGCTGGATCTTCATAATGATGGTTTCATCCAATTGATCTGTGGCAATATCTGTACAAAGCAAAATATAACCATATGCAGTCTCGTGCAGCAGGATTGGAAACAGAAAGATCCGGATCCCCTGGGAAGACAGAAGCGGTGACAGATAGGTATAGATGGAAACCGTTTCATTGTCCAGATTGTCCATGGAGGAGCCGGAATATTGAAGCATATCCGGGACCATTTTCCGGGTATATTCCTTCCAGTCAAAGCAATCCGAATATCCGGCCAGGTGCAGGTCTGTATCAGCCACCGCAAGTATCATCTGGTTGGAATGATAGAGCTGGTTGCAGATCTCGGACAGAGAAGCACCCTCAATCATGGATTTCATCAGGGAATAATGAAAGTTTTGATTCTCTTCTATGACAAGATAGGGTTTCCGTATCATATGAGATGGCGCTTGTCCATGGAAACGGACCCCAGGTAGGCCGGATCATCCTAGTGATATAAAGAAGTCGGTATGCTATCATCCTGTTATAGGGAACCCTTACCGGCCGGTTTTACAACAAAAAGAGTATGACAGGAGATAAAAATTATGGCAGAAATAGGAAGCATGAACAAGACATGGGCTTTTATAGATGCAGTGAACGAGGATGCATTTGAAACGGAGAAATATCAGAAAGCAAATTGGGGAGAAAGATGGGGAATCAACAATGACTATGGAAAAATCAAGAAGGTACTGATGCATCGTCCGGGCAAAGAACTGGAAAATGTAAACAGGGATTATGTCTATAATCAGGAATGTGACGCTCTTGTAGATTCAAACGGAAAAGGCTACTGGATGAGGAAAGAACCGCTGGATATTGCTAAAATGCAGGAAGAGCATGATCATCTTGCCAGTATTCTGCGCAGAGAAGGGGCAGAGGTTATTTATACGGATGCAGAGGATTACCAGACTCCGGGAGGTGAGAACCTGACTAAGCTGATTTTTTCAAGAGATCCCTTTATTGCAATACCTGGAGGCGCTGTTATCATGAAAATGAATCCGCTTATGCGGCATGGCGAAGAAAGAGTGTATCAGAGCATTCTGGCCAAAATCGGTATGCCGATCTGCGGAATGATCCGTGGAAATGGAACCGTAGAAGGCGGAAGTGTGGCAATGATCAATCCAGAAACGGCTGTAGTAGGAATTTCAAGTCGTGTCAACGAAGAAGGCGCTGATCAGCTGGAAGCCATTTTTAACGCGGCAGGTGTACGTCTGATTCGTACAGAGATGCCGGGATGGCTGATTCACGTAGACTGTGGATTTGTGATGCTGGATCGGGACGTGGCATTGATTAATCCAAATTTTCTGGCATGGGGATTTCTGTAGGAACTGAAAAAGCTGGGAGTAAAAACGATTGAGGCGGATCCCAATGAATTTTGGGCAGTTAATGTGCTGGCAGTAGCACCAGGCCGCGTGATTACTATGAAAGGAAATGAACGGACTGCGGAAGCAATGGTAAAAAATGGAATAGAGATTGTTGATACGATTGACTTTAGTGAGATCAACAGAGGAAACGGAAGTATTCACTGCGGCACACAGCCGATCGTCCGTGAATATGAGTGAGTGATCCGGGGGCAGATAAAATGGAGAAAATATTGATTTGTGAGCGGGAAAATTGCATGGTTCCCTCTCCGGATTATATGATCCGCATGCTAAAAAAAGGGTGTCCGGACTGTAAAGTCGTAGTTTTGGGATATCAGGATGATCGGATAGAGGAATTCTACAGGGAGTTGATGGATACGACAGCGCTTCTGACAGGTTTTCTGAAAATAGATAAAGAGGTCATGGACCATGCGCCTGGATTAAAGGTGATTTCGATCATTGCTACCGGATATGACAATGTAGATATAGAAGAAGCTACAATGCGCAGAATCGGTGTCTGTCCGGTAGGAGAATACTGTACAAAGGACGTGGCAGAGCATACAATTGCGCTGATGCTGGCTTTAAACAAAAATCTGAAAGTCTACACATATGACGTTGAAAAAAGGTATCAGTGGAATTTTAACAATGCCAGGACACCCATCCGCATTGAGGAACAGACATTTGGCATTTTCGGATTTGGAAAAATTGGACGTCAGGTTGCAAAGCTTGCAAAGGGACTGGGAATGAAAGTGATTGCCCACGATCCCTATGTGTCCGAAGAAACCGCAGAAGAATTAGAAGTGGAGCTTATGGAAGCAGATGATGTATATGCAAATGCAGATGTCATATCAAATCACATGAATCTCAGTGATAGAAATAGAGTGTATTTTACTTCTGTAGAATTTGCCAAAATGAAGCGAAGTCCTATTTTCTTGAATCTGGGGAGAGGTCTCAGCGTCAATGAAAAAGACTTGGCAGATGCCTTGGATCAGGGAATTGTCCGGGCGGCAGGACTGGATGTATTGACAGATGAAACCCCAAAGCTTCAAAATCATATAAATTAAAGTCAGCCCGATATCGGAGTTTCTGTTGAAAAATCGATATAGATATTATATAATCACTTTCGTCCGGAGGGCAGCAAATCCAAAGAAGGTGTTATGCCGGATAAGGCTGCAGATTGAGACATCTGCTGCTTTGCCCGGCTTTTTTGATGACTCAGGAAGCAATGCCGTCTGGAAAATGGTGAAGGAGAGGAGCAGATGGAACGAGATATTCTTTTGCTGGGTGATCCCAGACTATATGAGATTTCAGAGGAAATAAAACGTGAGGAGTTAGACGGTCTGCGTCCTGTTATTGCGGATCTGTTTGACTGCATCAAGGGAATCCGCCGGGACTATGGATTCGGACGGGCAATCGCGGCCCCGCAGATTGGAGTGAAGAAGCGGCTGATCTGTATATTGACAGACAGGCCATATGTAATCATCAATCCAAAACTGAAATTCGTGGGCGATGAATGGATGGAACTGATGGATGACTGCATGTCATTTCCAAATCTGCTGGTCCGGGTCCGGCGCTGCCGCCATTGTATTTTACATTACATGGATGAAAATTGGGAAGAACAGGAAATGCATCTGGATGATGATATGTCCGAACTGATCCAGCATGAGTATGATCATCTGGATGGGATTTTGGCTACGATGCGGGCAATTGACAACAAATCTTTTATAATGAAGAAGGAAACGCGGAAATAACCATGGAAGGAGTGCTTTCAAATGACAGGAAAATTGACAGCTGCGATCATCACGATCACATTGGCGTTAGTGTTCTATACCATCGGTGTGTGGTCAGAGCATCGAAGTAAAAGACTGAAAAGAATGCATCTGGTATTCTTTTGGCTGGGGCTTTGCATGGATACAACGGGAACCCTTTTGATGGGACAGATCGCAGAGCATTCCATACTCTCAGGAGGTCTGTCTCTGCACGCTGTAACAGGAGCTCTTGCGATTGGTCTTATGATCGTACATGCTGTATGGGCGACGGTTGTTCTGATAAGAAATAATGAAGATACGGCGAAGAACTTTCATAGGTTCAGCCTTGCGGTGTGGGCAATCTGGTTGATTCCCTACATATTGGGAATGGTCATCGGAATGAGATAAAATCCCGCACTAAAATGAATGAGAAAAGTGTTTGACAAAACTTCGGATCAGGTCAGAGACCCGGGGGAGCCGCGGCACTCCCTTCCGGGCCGGATGATCCATTTCTGCCGTTTTTTCATGCCTCAGTTCGCTATGATACCATTCCCCCCAGCATCCCGCCGCCGGCGCAGAGCAGAAGCGTCGTTACCACATTAGCCCCGTTTCCCTGCAGGGAGCGGTAAACTCCCAGGGACACCAGCAAAAGAAGCGCAAAATAGAGGATGCCGCAGGTCAGCCCCCACAGAAACTTCCGGTTTCCGGACAATTTCCCGATGATAAATCCGCCTAGAAACGTGGATACGACATAGATCATAATGATCCCTGCGGCCACCTTGCCTTCGTCAATGTTGAATTTATAAAGCAGAAACGTCAGGAACAACAGCAGCAGACCGCTGATTATGTAAGCGCACAATAATGATTTGAGCATCCAGATCAATCCGTTTTCGATCTCCTGCCCTCTCTTTTTTTTATCCATACTTTTTTCCTCCCATTCCACATTTACCGGTATCTACTGATACAGTCTATGAATATCCTGAGAGAAATATGACTGCCTTACCGGAGGAAGTTCGAATGTTCAGAGAAAACACACTCAGGAATGTCAGGTGATACCTTATCGAAGAAAGCCTGCCTGCTCCGCGGGAATATACACGAAGAGACGGTTGTAACCTAAAAAGGGCTGTCGGGAAATACAAATTTGCATTCGTACAATTGATAAGGTTTGACTAAATGAGTATAATTTGGAGTAGTAAAAAACAAGTTCTGAATTGTCGAAAATTTGTCTTTTATATTTTATAATAAAACAGATTGCATTGAGAAAGGGGCATTGCATATGAAGCATAAAATATTGATTATAGACGATGAAGAAATGATCCTTACAATGATGAAAAAATGTTTAGAGGCAGAGAATTTTCTTGTATATACTGCCAATAATGCAAAAAAAGCGTTAGAGTTTATGTCTGTTGCGCCAGATATTATCCTATTGGATATAAATATGCCTGAAATGGATGGATTGGAATTGTGCCAGTTTGTTAGAGAACATATATCATGCCCTATTATATTTTTGACTGCAAGGGTATCAGAGCAGGATGTGATACAAGGGCTGTCAGTCGGCGGTGATGATTATATTACAAAGCCGTTTCGTGTCGATGAACTTTTAGCAAGGATTTTGGCACACCTGCGTCGGGAAGAACGGAAAAACAATGCTGACAATTTGAAATTTGATGAAGAACTTATTATCGACTATAATAGCAGAATGGTTTTTTTTGGTATGAGGCAATTAGATTTCTCAAATAAAGAATTTGAGATTATCAGACTGCTTTCCCAAAATGTGGGAATAGTTTTTGACAGAGAAACTATTTATGAAAAGCTTTGGGGATATGATGGCGAAGGTGATAGTATCGTGGTGAAAGAACATATTCGTAAAATACGGAATAAGATGGCAAATTATACAGAAAAAAACTATATAGAAACCGTATGGGGAGTGGGGTACAGATGGATAAAATAAAAAATGCGCCAATAAAGAGGTCTATGACCTTAACATTTATTATCACAATCTGCATGATTGGTGCGTTTTCTGGGATTGCAATTTTAATGGCAAATCAGTCCCAACAGGAAATTTTAAAGAATAAATATCTTATGGTCAAGTCACCAGATTATGAACTGGATAAAAGCACGAATAAGTATACGATTGATATGAACGGAAGTGCTGTTGAATGGCATGGATTAAGCATGGCGGAAAATATTGCGTATTATGGGTGCTATGCCGCAATGATTGGCTTGCCGGTTCTTTCTGTTATCGTTGGCATTGGAAGTGCTGCTGCCATTTATTATCGTATGAAACTGAAAACTCCTATTTTGCAATTACAAGAAGGAATGAAAAGGATACAGGATAATGACCTTGATTTCAGCATTGGATATAGCAGTAATGATGAATTAGGACAGTTATGCTGCTCTATGGAAAAAATGCGTAAAGAACTGCGTTATAATAGTAAAGCTTTATGGGAAACGCTCAGGCAGAGAAAACTATTGAATGCTTCTGTTGCTCATGATTTGCGTACACCGATTACTGTTTTAAGAGGATATGTTGATTTTCTTGAGAAAAATATTCCGCAAGATAAACTGACAGAAGAAATGCTGATTGACACAATATCTTCCATGCAGGGAGCGGTATTGCGGTTAGAAAGGTATGTAGAATGTGTTCGTGATGTTGAGAAAATAGAGGGTATCGAAATAAAACGGGAACGTCAGGATACGGTTTTAGTGCTAAAAGAAATAGAAAGTAATATCTGCCAGTTGAAAAATGATAAAAGAATTGATTTTCTAACAGATATTTCTCTGCCATCAGTCAATATAGATAAGAGTGTTCTTTTTCGTGTATTAGAAAATTTACTGCAAAATGCTATGAGATATATGAATGAGCAAATAGTTGTGGGAGTATATCAAAAAGACAATCTGTTTTTGATGTCTGTAAAAGATGACGGAAAAGGATTTTCCGAAGAAGATTTAAGACAGGCAACTAATATGTTTTATGGAAAAGAGAAAGGAAATGAGCATTTTGGTATAGGGCTTGGAGTATGCAGGCTGCTTTGTGAAAAGCATGGCGGTTTCTTAGAGATTGGTAATAATGATATTTCAGGGGCGTATGTAATCGCTGCTTTAGATATTTTGGGATAATGTTGGCGAAAATTTGTCTTTTGCGTATTAGAATCTCCTTACAGTAAAACGTAAGGAGGTTTTCTATTTATGGAAATTGTTATTGACAATCTCTCTAAGAGATATGGAAAAAAAGAAGCTATTAAAAATCTTTCTTTGAAAATTCCATCAGGTATGTATGGGCTGTTGGGAAGAAACGGTGCAGGAAAAACAAGTTTGACGCAGATATTGGCAGCGCTTTCTGTTCCAACAAATGGAGATATTTGGTTAAATGGTGTTTCAATTAAAGAAACAGCAAAAATCAGAGAAATGGTAGGGTATCTTCCACAGGATTTTTCTATGTATAGAAGTATGACAGTTTTGGGGGCAATGGATTATCTTGGTTTGTTATCAGACATTCCGAAAGAAATACGAAAAGAACGGATTGACGAGCTACTTGAAAAAGTGAATTTGAAAGATAATGCAAAAACTAAAATCAAGGCTCTTTCGGGAGGTATGAAACGGCGGCTGGGGATTGCGCAGGCACTTCTTCATAATCCGCAAATTCTTATTGTTGATGAGCCGACGGCAGGGCTTGACCCCGAAGAACGTATACGTTTCCGCAATTTATTGAGCGATTTTGCAGATGATAGAATTGTACTTTTATCAACGCATATTGCTTCAGACATTGAATCCATCTGCGATGGAGTTGCAGTATTGAATGATGGCAAGCTAATATTTCATGGAAGTACAGAAGAATTGATACGGCAGGCAGATGGAAAGGTATATCTTATTACGGCATCAAAGGAACTGGACAGGCACATCAAGGAGAAATACGTTTGTTTAAATATGAGCAATACTCGTACTGGTATACAATACAGAATATTATCCGATACCCCGCCCAAAGAAAAGGGAAAGATACAGTCCCCTACTTTGGAAGATGGGTATATGTATTTATTACATCAAATAGAGGGAGGTGTCCGTCCATGAAGTTATATTTAAGAGAATGTCGCGGAATAGCGAGTAGTCTTGTATATTTTCTTTTTATTGCGGTATTGGTTTTTAGTTGGTGGGGGGAGTTTCGCGGTGTGACGAAAACAGAGATTGACCGGGCAAATGGTAAGACGCCTGCGAATGTCGGTTTTGACCGACCTCTGCTTACAGAGCCAACAAAAGAAGATAATTATTTTGGCATGAAAACTTCTGAGGATAATCCAGAAGATATTATGACGGGTGTGACCAGAGCTTTATTGATGGAATACAAAAATAATCTATACGCCACATATCCTTTGCCTGTAAGAAATTATAAAGCAGTTTCGCTGAGCAGTAAAGAGCAGGCACGTGTGCTTGAAATTCTATGTGAGGTAACAGGACTTACAGAAGAACAATTAAGTAATTTGCCGCAAGGTTATTTTCCTGCTGTCACAGGCACGATTATTTCAACTGACGCAGCAGATTTTGATGAAGATGGAAATCTGTATATGCAAAGCAGAGAGGATAACAAAACAAATGTCATTGAAGAAATGGATAAAACAAAAAAATTTATACCACAAGTCACATACGAGCGTTTTAAAGAATTGATGCGTGAAATGGAAACAATGATTGGAGAAGAAGATTCTCAGTATTCAACAGAAATGATGATTACCTATTTTGGTTTGTCGGAAATGGGCTATGAGGAAGCGCGTTCCGAGTATGACCAGACAATCAAGGGTGATAAAGTGACAGGGAGTTTTGCCCGGCTGTTCTGCGATTACATGGGGTTGTCTTTAGGATTGTATCCGATTTTTATTATTGTGTTTATGTGGTTAAAAGACCACTTGGAGAACATGACGGAGCTGCTTTATACCCGTAAAGTATCCTCTTTAAAGTTAGTTTTAACAAGATATTTGGCAGGCATTACAATGGTTTTTGTTCCAGTCATACTATTGAGCTTTGAATCTTTGATACCGCTTATATCTTTTGGGAGTGAACACGATATTTCCATTGATTATTTTTCTTATATCAAATACACCTTATGGTGGCTTCTGCCTACTATCATGATAGTTTCTGCAATAGGTTTATTTTTTACATTATTGACAGATTCACCGATTGCTATCCTGCTGCAATTTTTATGGTGGATAATTGACAAGGGTGCGACTGGGTTATCTGGAGATACAAAAAGTACCACTCTGATGATACGGCATAATACATTGCGGGGTTATGAACTGATAGAGGATAATTTTCATGCCATTTGTGTTAATAGGTTGTTAATGGCAGGCATCAGTATTTTACTTGTTATCTTGTCAGTATGGGTATTACAGCAGAAAAGGAAAGGAAAAATCAATGTGGCAAATATCTATGGTAAGGCTTTGGGGAATATTAAAAGCAAATTTTCGTTTATCCATACGAAATAACCTGTCGATTGCAATTTTATATTTGCTGATAATTCCTGTTCTGCGGAGCATTGAAAATTTGAATGAAATCTATTCGGCAGAATGTTTGGAGCAGTCAGTAATACTCATTGGAATATTACTAATCGTGCCGCTTCATGCAGCGGAACATGAAGCGGCAATACGGGACGTGGTATTTACTAGAAAAATACCGCAATGGATGGTATTACTCATACGAATGATTACAGCAATCGTAATGCTTGTGCTTTTGACGGGTATATTTGCAGAAATTATGATAGTGAAAAATTGCACATTTCCCTATATGAGTTATGTTGTGGGAACTGTAATAAGTGAGCTGGCTTTAGGAAGCGTTGGCTTTTTTGCGGCAGTGCTAAGTAATTCAGTTATAGCAGGTTATTTGGTATCAATAGGATATTTCCTGTTCAACTATCTTGGAAATATATCAGATACTAATATTTTTTGCCTGTTTTCTATGAGAACAGGTGATTTCATAACAAAGGTATGGCTTTTCGGAATTAGTGTATTAATGATAACAAATACCTTGATTTATGTGAAGAAAAAGAAAGTTTGTTAAATGATTCTTTTATCCACCGAATAAAAAAACGGTGATTTTGGCGGGAGGTTTCGCTGAAACGGTCCTAAGGGATACAGGCGATACCTTACCGAAGAAAGTCCGTATGTTCTGCGGGAACATGGATCTTTAACGGAAGGTATCCCCACCCTTTGTATGCCTGTCAGATTAGTGTTTTTTGGCAGCTGCTTACGATTTACTGCGTATTGCCGCGATGTATCGGCCGGCACGTAAGCGCGGCATTACGAATCAGGATTACTGCTCCATCTGCCGCCCCAGAAAGCCCGCCGCGCTCATGGCGACCTTCTGCTCCGTCTCGCCCATCTTTTTCTTCTCATCCCGGTTCAAAAATACTACCGAACCAATCACGTCCCCTTCACACAGGATCGGACATACGGCTTCTTCCTGGTAGTCCACGTCTCCGTCCGCGATCCGGATGAATTTGTTGCTGTCTGCTTTTGCAAGGATATGCTCCCGCTGCTGGATCACCTTTTCCAGATCCTTGCTGATATATTTATCCTGAAGATCCTTCTTTCCATTTCCGGCTGCAGCCACGATCTGATCCGTGTCCGTGATGCACACCGTACAGTTCATGGTCTGCGCCAGGCTCTCCGAATATTGCTTCGCCAGAGCGCCGAGTTCTCCGATGGGAGAATATTTTTTCAGGATCACTTCCCCTTCCCGGTCGGTAAAGATCTCCAGAGGATCCCCTTCGCGGATGCGGAGTGTCCGGCGGATCTCCTTTGGAATCACAACTCTGCCAAGATCATCTATTCTGCGTACAATTCCTGTAGCTTTCATATTCTGTATTACCTCCATCTGCAAATTATGTCGTGATTCTATTATTTGTAAATGAAGGTATTTTATACCTGAATTAAAAATGAAAAAATGCATGAAGAAATCAGTATAGAAGACTTATTTTTTTATTGACTTTAATCTGGTAAACTGCTAATATAAGAAAGTGATTGCTGGAGGACTGGTTTCTTGGGGCCGAAGCAAGTGCTATGAGGCACAGCAACAGTTTAGATGAAAACGATACAATAAGGAGAAGATGAAAATGAAAAAGTTAATTACCATGATGTTGACGCTGGCAATGGTTTTTTCACTGGCGGCATGCGGCAATTCTGACAATTCCGGGGATTCCAATGGAGATACGGCAGACAGCCAGGCGGAAAGCCAGGAAAGTCAGGAAGAGGACAGCTCGGATGCTTCTGACGCAGACAGCGATCTGGCTTATGTGAAGGATAAGGGCACATTGGTTGTAGGGATCACGGAATTTGAGCCCATGGATTATAAGGATGAGAGCGGAGAATGGATCGGATTTGACGCGGACATGGCAAAAGCATTTGCCGAAAGCCTGGGTGTTGAGGTAGAATTTGTAGAGATCGACTGGGACAACAAGATCATGGAGCTGGACGGCAAGACGATTGACTGCGTATGGAACGGCATGACGCTCACCAGCGAGGTGACCAGCGCCATGGAATGCTCCAAAGCATACTGCAACAATGCGCAGATCGTGATCGTACCCTCTGATGTGGCGGACAAGTATCAGGATAAGGACAGCTTAAAGGATTTGACCTTTGCCGTGGAAGCAGGAAGCGCCGGTGAAGAGCAGGTCAGCGGGCTGGAACTGGAGTATACTGCTGTTAAGGCGCAGTCCGACGCGTTGATGGAAGTGGCTTCCGGCACATCGGACGCGGCTGTGATTGATTCCCTGATGGCGGCAGCCATGGTAGGAGAGGGAACCGGCTATGCGGACCTGACCTATACGGTAGGACTGAACAGTGAAGAATACGGCGTCGGCTTCCGGAAAGGCTCCGACCTTGCGGCTGCCCTCAATGACTTCTTCACAGAGAGCTACGGGGACGGCAGTATGATGGAGATTGCCGAAAAATATGGAGTGGATGCTGCCATTGTAGAGCAGTCCTGAGAAAAATTCTAGCTGTACGGTTGGAAAAAATTAGGAGAGAGCGGCAGTCCGTTCTCTCTTTTTGAGATTCCGAAGAACGCGGATCAATCAGCCGGGGGGACAGTTCTGCGGCCAGGAATCCAATCATGAATCAAAGAGAAAGCAGGATACATACATGGAATTGATTTTAGAACAGATGCCGATCGTCATACGTGCCCTGAACGTCGGCTTTATACAGACCCTGAAGCTGTTTTTTGTGACTCTGATCGGCGCGTTTCCGCTTGGCCTGGTGATTGCTTTCGGCTCTATGTCCAGGTTTAAGCCGCTGAGTTTTATCACCAAGATCCTGGTCTGGATCATCCGGGGGACTCCGCTGATGATCCAGCTGCTGATCATCTATTATTTTCCAGGTCTGGTGTTGCACACCCCCATCTGGGGCGGCGGCGAGGGCGGAAGGTTTCTGGCGGCGTCGGTGTCCTTTATCCTCAATTATGCCTGCTATTTTTCAGAGATCTACCGGGGCGGCATCCAGGGCGTTCCCGTGGGACAGGAGGAAGCGGGCCTGGTGCTGGGAATGACCAGGAGCCAGATCTTTTTCAAGATCACGCTGCTGCAGATGATCAAACGGATCGTTCCGCCCATCTCCAACGAGATTATTACGCTGGTCAAGGATACATCCCTTGCGCGGATCATTGCGCTGCAGGAGATCATCTGGGCGGGCCAGGCTTTCATGAAGGGATCTCAGGGAATTTCCGGCGCCATCTGGCCCCTGTTTTTTACAGCGGTGTATTATCTGATCTGGAACGGGATCCTGACCATGCTGCTGGGACGGCTGGAAAAGAAGCTGGATTATTTCAGATAGGGGAGGAGAGAGACGATGCCGATTTTAGAAGTAGAACATATTTGTAAATCCTTTGAGCGCACGGAGGTACTCAGAGACATCAGCTTTTCCCTGGAAAAAGGACAGGTGGTTTCCATCATCGGTTCCTCGGGAAGCGGGAAGACCACGCTGCTTCGGTGCCTGAACTTCCTTGAGAGGCCGGACAAGGGGGTGCTGCGTGTCAATGGAGAGGTTTTATTTGACGCGGGCGATGCCTTTACCATGCAGGAATTGGAGATCCGCAGGAAACGGCTCCATTTCGGACTGGTGTTCCAGTCCTTCAACCTGTTCCCCCAGTATACGGCCATGGAAAATGTTATGCTGGCGAAGGAACTGCTGGCAAAGGAGCAGCCGGATTATAAGGCGAAAAAAAAGGAGATCCACGAGGAGATCGCGGGACAGGCAGAAACCCTGCTGGATCAGATGGGCCTTTCCGACCGGAAGAACAATTATCCCCATCAGCTTTCAGGAGGCCAGTGCCAGCGTGTGGCGATCGCCCGGGCGCTTGCCCTGCAGCCGGATATCCTCTGTTTCGACGAACCTACCTCGGCCCTGGATCCGGAGCTGACGGGAGAGGTCCTGAGAGTCATCCGGGAGCTGGCGGATCAGAATACCACAATGATTATCGTTACCCATGAGATGGCATTCGCCCGGGATGTGGCGAACCAGGTGATCTTTATGGACGATGGGATCATCCTGGAGCAGGGGGATCCCCGGCAGGTGTTTGAACATCCGAAGGAGGAGCGGACACGGCAGTTTTTATCAAGATTTACACAGGGATGATGGTCAGGAACCACAGGTATACAGCCGGGACACCTTGCTTGTCTATGGCATTTACCTGTAGTTCCTGACCGCTTTTTTATGAGAGCATATGCGGAAAGGCTGCGGAGGCAGATTTGTGGAGGTTAACAAGTGACATGCAGCTTTCATAGACGGAAATTGTTTTGCGGCAGGTTTTCCGTATTGATTTTCATGAGGGCATGTATTATAATCGTGGAGATGAAACAGGTCCTTATGCCTGTGACCGCGCAGCAGGATGCACGGACCAGGAGTGAACGATATACTGTGCGCCAGATTTTATCGGCCGTGAGTATAACGACAAGGTTTCTAAAGAAAAGGAGTTCATTCATGAGTGAATTTGAAAAAATATCCACCGGCCTGGGGGAAGAGTGTGGGGTATTCGGAGCCTATGATATGGAGGGAGGCGATGTGGCCGCTTCGGTGTATTACGGGCTGTTTGCGCTGCAGCACCGGGGGCAGGAGAGCTGCGGGATCGCGGTGACCGATACCTTCGGACAGCGTAAGGTCCTGTCAAAGAAGGGACTCGGACATGTGGACGACGTGTTCGACGAGGAAGCCCTGAAAGCACTTAAGGGCAACTTAGGAGTGGGCCATGTGCGGTATTCCACGGCCGGCGGAACCCGGGTGGAAAACGCGCAGCCTCTTGTCATCAATTATGTAAAAGGAACCCTTGCGATCGCCCACAATGGAAATCTGGTCAATGCCGTGGAGCTTCGGAGGGAGCTGGAATATACGGGCGCTATTTTCCAGACCACCATTGATTCCGAAGTGATCGCCTACCATATTGCAAGGGAACGGCTGAATGTGAAAAAGGCGGAGGACGCGGTCAAGAATGCCATGAAGAAGATCGAGGGCGCCTATGCGCTGGTGGTCAGCAGCCCGCGGAAGATGATCGGGGCACGGGATCCGAGAGGCTTAAGGCCCCTTTGCATCGGAAAGCGGGACCGCACCTGGTTTCTGGCATCCGAGAGCTGCGCTATTGCGGCCATCGGGGCAGAGTTCGTGCGGGATGTACTGCCGGGGGAGATCGTCAGCTTTACGAAGGACGGCGTGATCTCCGATATGAGTATGGCAGTGCCGCCTGAGAAGCAGACAAGATGTATCTTTGAATATATTTATTTCGCGCGGACAGACAGCACGCTGGACGGGGTGAATGTCTATCATTCCCGGATCCTGGCGGGGAAGGCGCTGGCCGAATCCTATCCGGTGGAGGCGGACCTGGTGGTGGGCGTGCCGGATTCCGGACTGGTGGCGGCCAAGGGGTATTCGGAGCATTCCGGGATTCCCTACGGGATGGCATTTCACAAAAACAGCTATGTGGGCCGGACCTTTATCAAGCCGAAGCAGAGCGACCGGGAGTCCAGTGTGAAGATCAAGCTGAATGTGATCCCGGAGGTGGTCCGGGGAAAACGGATCGTGATGGTGGATGATTCCATTGTCCGGGGGACCACCTGCGCCAATATCATTAAGATGCTGAAAAAGGCGGGCGCAGTGGAAGTCCATGTGCGGATCAGTTCGCCTCCCTTTTTGTACCCCTGCTATTTCGGAACGGATGTGCCGTCCAATGAGCAGCTTATCGCCCATTCCCATACGACGGAGCAGATCCGGGAGATGATCGGGGCGGATTCTTTAGGATATATGGAGGTCGAGAAGCTGAAAACGATGGTCGGGGAGCTGGGATACTGCGATGCCTGCTTTACCGGGCACTATCCCATGAAGGTGCCGGACCACGATATCAGCCACGCATTCGAGTAACAGGGAGGATCGCCGGATAAGCATGCATACAGGTTCTGTCCGGCAATCCATTTGCCGCGTGGATTAGTTACAAAATTGAAGGAGGATAATAACATGAGTACGGATCGTTATGTAAGCCCGCTTTCCGAGCGGTATGCCAGCAAGGAGATGCAGTACATTTTTTCACCGGACAAAAAGTTCCGGACATGGAGGAGGCTGTGGATCGCCCTTGCTGAGACGGAAAAAGAGCTGGGGCTCCCGATCACGGAGGAGCAGATCGAGGAACTGAAAGCCCATGCGGAGGATATCAACTATGATGTGGCCAGGGAGCGGGAGAAAATCGTCCGTCATGATGTGATGTCCCATGTCTATGCCTATGGGGTGCAGTGTCCGAAGGCCAAGGGGATCATCCACTTAGGCGCAACCTCCTGCTATGTGGGAGACAATACGGATATCATCGTGATGGCGGAAGCCTTAAAGCTGGCGCGTAAAAAGCTGGTCAATGTGATTGCGGAGCTGGCAAAATTTGCGGATGCGCAGAAGGCCCAGCCCACCCTGGCATTTACTCATTTCCAGCCGGCCCAGCCCACCACCGTGGGAAAACGGGCTACCCTCTGGATGCAGGAATTTGAGATGGACTTAGAAGACCTGGATCATGTGCTGGGCAGCTTAAAGCTGCTGGGCAGCAAGGGGACCACCGGGACGCAGGCCAGTTTCCTGGAGCTGTTCGACGGAGACCAGGAGACCATCGACAGGATTGATCCGATGATCGCGGAGAAAATGGGATTTGCGGCATGCTATCCGGTATCCGGGCAGACCTATTCCAGAAAGACCGATACCAGGGTCCTGAATGTACTGGCCGGGATCGCTGCCAGCGCCCACAAGCTTTCCAACGACATCCGGCTTCTGCAGCATTTAAAAGAAGTGGAAGAGCCTTTTGAAAAGACCCAGATCGGTTCCTCGGCAATGGCCTATAAGCGGAATCCCATGCGCAGCGAACGGATCGCTTCCCTGTCCCGGTATGTGATGATCGACGCGCTGAATCCGGCCATTACCTCCGCGACACAGTGGTTTGAGCGGACGCTGGATGATTCGGCGAACAAGCGGCTGAGCGTGCCGGAGGGCTTCCTGGCCATCGACGGGATCCTGGATCTGTGCCTGAATGTGGTGGACGGCCTTGTGGTCTATCCTAAGGTGATTGAGAAGCGTCTAATGTCGGAGCTGCCGTTCATGGCAACGGAAAACATCATGATGGACGCGGTGAAGGCAGGCGGCGACAGGCAGGAGCTTCATGAGCGGATCCGGGAGCTTTCCATGGAAGCAGGAAAAAATGTAAAAGAGCGGGGAATGGACAACAACCTCCTGGAGCTGATCGCGGAGGATCCGGCCTTCAACCTGAGCCTGAAGGAACTGGAAAAGACCATGGATCCGGCGAAATATGTGGGACGCGCAAGGGAGCAGGTAGATGCCTATCTGGAAAAGGTGATCCGCCCCCTTCTCGAAAAGAATAAAGAACTTCTCGGCGTCAAGGCAGAGATTCATGTATAAAAGATTGGAGAGATAAGAAATGAAAAAAGTAAGGACAAGATTTGCGCCCAGCCCTACAGGAAGAATGCATGTAGGGAATCTGAGGACCGCGCTGTATGCCTATCTGATCGCAAAGCATGAAGGCGGGGATTTTATCCTCCGGATTGAAGACACCGACCAGGAGCGGTTTGTGGAAGGGGCACTGGAGATCATCTACCGGACTCTGGAAAAGACAGGACTGATCCATGACGAAGGTCCGGACAGGGACGGCGGCGTGGGCCCCTATGTGCAGAGTGAACGCCAGGCTTCCGGCCTGTATCTGAAATATGCGAAGCAGCTGGTAGAGCAGGGGGATGCCTATTACTGCTTCTGCGACAAGGAGCGGCTGGATTCCCTGCGAACCTCGGTTTCAGCGGACGGAACGGACATCGTGGTGTATGACAAGCACTGCCTGGGATTGAAGAAGGAAGAAGTAGAGGCTAATCTGGCGGCAGGAAAGCCCTGGGTCATTCGCCTCAATGTGCCTAATGAGGGCGAGACTACGTTCCACGATGAAATTTATGGGGATATCACGGTGCCCAACCAGGAGCTGGACGATATGATCCTGATCAAGTCGGATGGCTATCCGACCTATAATTTTGCCAATGTGATCGACGACCATCTGATGGGCATCACCCATGTGGTGCGGGGCAATGAATACCTGTCCTCCGCGCCCAAGTACAACCGGCTGTATGAAGCCTTCGGCTGGGAGGTGCCGGTGTATGTGCACTGCCCGCTGATCACCGATGAGGAGCACAAGAAGCTGAGCAAGCGGTGCGGACATTCCTCCTATGAGGATCTGATCGACCAGGGCTTTGTATCCGAGGCGGTGGTCAATTATGTAGCGCTTCTGGGCTGGTGTCCCTCCGACAACCGGGAGATCTTCACACTCCAAGAGCTGGTGGAGGCATTTGACTATACCCATATGAGCAAATCGCCGGCCGTATTTGACACGGTGAAGCTGAAATGGATGAACGGGGAATATCTCAAAGCCATGGATGAGGAACGATTTTTCGAACTGGCGAACCCTTATATCCGGGAAGTGGTTTCCAAAGATTTTGACCTGAAAAAGATTGCGGCGCTGGTAAAGACCCGAATTGAAATCTTTCCGGATATAAGGGAGCAGATCGACTTCTTTGAGGAAGTTCCGGAATATGATACTGCGATGTATACGCATAAGAAGATGAAATCCACACCGGAGACTTCGCTCACGGTGTTGAAGGAGCTGCTTCCGGTACTGGAAGCGCAGGAGGATTACAGCAACGACGCGCTGTTTGAGACCTTGAAAGGATACGTGGCGGAGAAGGGCGTGAAGATCGGCTATGTGATGTGGCCCATCCGTACCGCGGTTTCCGGAAAACAGAACACCCCCGGGGGCGCCACGGAGATTATGGAGGTCCTGGGAAAAGAGGAATCCTTAAAGCGGATCCGGGAAGCGGTCCGGAAACTGGAGGCAGGAGTTTAATTTGAATCAGGCACAAAAGCGGGCGGCAGCCCACACGGAGGGTCCGTGCCTTGTGCTGGCGGGACCGGGTTCGGGGAAGACCCTGACCATTGTAAACAGAATAAAGTACCTGATAGAGGAGCGGAGAGTAAGACCAGAAGAAATTCTGGTCATTACTTTTACAAAATATGCGGCCGAGGAGATGAAGCTTAGGCTGCAGGCCCTGATGGAAGGAAGAAGGCTTCCGGTGACGATGGGGACCTTTCACGGGATCTATTATGGAATCCTGAAATGGGCGTACCGTCTGGGGCCTCACAATATCCTCTCCGAGGAGGAGAAGTATGGGATGCTCCGGCAGATCGTGAGCCGGCAGGAAGCGGAGGTTTTTGACGAGGAGGATTTTCTGCAGGGGATCGTCACGGAGATCGGGACAGTCAAAAACCAAAGGGCGGACCTGGAGGAATACCAGGCAAAGCACTGTCCGGCAGAGACCTTCCGGTGTATTTACCGAGAATATGAAACTATGCGTAAGGAAGCCAAAAAAATAGACTTTGATGATATGCTGGTTTTATGTTATGATTTATTCAGACGGCGTCCGGATGTGCTGAAGCTTTGGCAGGAAAAGTTCCGGTATATCCTGGTGGATGAATTTCAGGATATCAACCAGGTGCAGTATGATGTGATCCGGATGCTGGCAGCACCGGAGCACAATCTGTTCGTGGTGGGAGACGACGACCAGTCCATCTACGGCTTCCGGGGAGCGGATGTGAAGCTGATGTTCCGGTTTTTAAAGGATTATCCCGGTGCAGAGCGGATGCTTTTAGACAGGAATTACCGTTCCACGGCCAATATCGTCCGACATGCGCTGCAGGTCATTGAGAACAACGAAGTCCGGTTCGAGAAGCAGATTCGGACGCAGAAGCCGGCGGGGAGTGCGCTGCATATCCAGGAGACGCTGGATTCTGAGGATGAAAGCGCCTATGTGGTGTCAGAGATCCGGCAGAGGATGGAGGCCGGGATCCCTCCGGAGCAGATCGCCGTGCTCTTCCGGGTGCATACGGACGCTCGGGCGCTGGCCGGGCAGCTGGTGAAGCACAGGATTCCCTTTTATATGCGGGAGTCCATGCCGGACCTTTACCAGCATTTTATCGCCAAAGATATCCGGGCCTATCTGCGTCTGGCAGGAGGCGGCCGGGACCGGGCGGATCTTCTGCAGGTCATGAATCGGCCGGTCCGTTATCTGAGCCGGGCCTCCGTGTCCGGGAGCCGGATCGTGCCCTTTGAAGAGCTGCGGAAGTTCTATTGCGATAAGGACTGGATGCAAGACCGGATCGACCAGTTTGAGTGGGACCTGAAAATGATGGAGAAGATGGCGCCTTATGCCGCGATCCAATACATCAGGAAAAAGGTCGGTTATGATGATTATCTCCGTGAATACGCAGAGACAAAGGGGCAGCAGCCGGCAGAATATTTTGACATGCTGGGAGAGCTGGAGGAGTCCGCAAAGCCCTTTGGGACGGCAGAAGAATGGTTCACCCATATGGCGGAATATACGGAAGCCCTGAAGAAGCAGAAGCAAAAGAAGCGGGAGGCCGGGACAGGCGTCCGCCTGATGACCATGCACGCGTCGAAGGGACTGGAATTTGACACCGTATTCATCATCCAGGCCAATGAGGGACGGATCCCTTACAAGCGGGCCGTGCAGGAGCATGGGACGGAGGAAGAACGGAGGCTGTTCTACGTAGCCATGACCCGGGCCAAGGAGGTGCTCAAGATCAGCTATGTGACCGTGAAAAACGGAAAAGAAGCGCAGCCCTCCCGCTTTGTGGAAGAACTGCATCCGAAAAAGAAAGAGACGCAGGGAGGAACAAATAAATCAGGCTTCTATTGACAAACCTGCAAAACACGTTAGAATAAAGATAGTGTAATAGGGTATAAGATATAGAATGCGGAAATTGTATGTATTCAAAATCGGTTGAATGAGGTATGTTATGAAACAAAAAGTATTCCGTGTGTTTTTTTCACTGCTTCTGGTCTGCTTCATGCTGGCTGGATGTAAGAAAAGTGTAGGGACGCCGGAGGACAATGCGGTGATGGAGGAAGATCCGGAGGAGGAAGAGGAGGATACGGGATACGTATTCGGATACAGCTGCATTGACATGGATAATCCTTACTTTGATACGCTGCGGCGTTCCCTTGAAAATACATTAGGAGAAAGTGAATACCAGCTGATCTCCAAGAATCCGGGATCGGATGCCCGGGTGCAGAACGAACAGCTTTTCGAGCTGATCGAGATGGAGGTGGACGCGGTATTTCTGTGTCCGGTGAACTGGGAGCTGGTCACACCGGCGTTGGAAGCTCTGCAGGAGGCAGGGATTCCAGTGGTCAATATCGATACGCAGGTGAAGGAGGAGAGCCTGACGAAGGCTTATGTGGGATCGGACAACCGAAATGCCGGGTATGTCTGCGGGGAAGATCTGAAAAAGCGCTGTCCGGACGGCGGGAAGCTTTTGCTTCTGGAATGTCCCTCCATGAATTCCATCAATGAACGGATCACCGGATTCGAACAGGCTATCGCAAATGCCGGTTTCGAAGTCCTGGACCGGGCAGACGTAAACGGAGAGAAGGAAAAAGCAAAAGAAGTGATGGAAGGCTTCCTGGAAAAATATCCGAAGATTGACGCGGTGATGTGCGGAAATGACCGTGCTGCGCTGGGTGCGCTGGAGGCGATCAGAGAATCCGGCCGGGATGGTATCCGGATCTATGGTGTGGACGGCTCGCCGGAGGTAAAGCAGGAGATCGCGAAAACAGACAGCCCGATGACGGCAACGGGCGCGCAGTCGCCGATTCGGATCGGAAAAGAGGCGGCAGAGATTGGAATTGCAATTTTAGACGGGGAAAATTTTGAAACAACCACTTATGAAGATACATTTCTCATTGACAAGGGAAACGTAGAGATGTACGGAACAGACGGCTGGCAGTAGGAAGGACTTACAGGAGGAAGAGCATATGAAGAAAGTGGAAGGGTACCCGCAGCCACTTGGGGTGAAGATAAAGCAGGACAAGGTGAACTTTGCGGTTTCCGTACCATCGGGAAAGAAATGTGAGCTTCTGCTCTATCGCGCAGGAAAGACAGAACCGGCTGTCGTTTATGAGATGCCGGAGGAGGAAGGTCTGGGGGAGATCCGCTTTCTGGCAGTAGAAGGACTGGATGTGCAGAAATATGAATATAACTTCCGGATAGATGGCAAAGTCATTCTGGATCCCTTTGTACGGGAGCTGGCCAGGACGAGAAGGTTCGGTGAGATGCCGGATGCGGATCTGCACCGGGTGCGGGGGCGTTTTCCCACTGCTTCCTATGACTGGGAGGGCGATCATATCTTAAAGCTTCCGTTCGAGGAGGTGATCGCATACAGCCTCCATGTCCGCGGATTTACCAAGCATTCTTCCTCCGGGGTAAAACAGAAGGGAACCTTTGCCGGGATCATAGAGAGGCTTCCCTATCTGACGGAGCTGGGGATCAATCAGATTCAATGCATGCCCATCTATGAGTTTGACGAAGCATTCGGAAGCCGTCTGAATTACTGGGGATATGGCGGAGGCTATTACTTTGCGCCCAAAGCGGCCTACAGCGGGTCTGGTCATGCCGCGTCCGAATTAAAGGACATGGTAAAATGCTGCCACAGGGCCGGGATAGAAGTGGTGCTGGAGATGCCTTTTGAACAGGGCATCCAGACGCAGACCGCCATCGAATGCCTGAAATACTACATGCTGGAATACCACATTGACGGATTTGTGATCAATCCGTATCATGTTTCATGGGACTGTCTGACCCGGGATCCGCTCCTGAAAGGGACCAAGATCATGCAGAAGGATGATGGATTTCAGAATACCATGCGCCGGTTCCTCAAAGGGGACGAGGACATGGTGAACCCGGTGATCGGCGCGCTTTGCCTGAATACCAATTCCAACGGCAAATGCAATTATATCACGACCCATACCGGATTTACCCTGAATGACCTGGTGTCCTATGAGGCGAAGCACAACGAGGCCAACGGGGAACGGAATCTGGACGGGCCCAATTATAACTACAGCTGGAACTGCGGCGCGGAGGGACCCAGCAGAAAGCGCTATATCAAGAATCTGAGGAAAAGACAGATCCGAAACGCGTTTCTTCTGCTGCTCACGGCACAGGGGACGCCCTGTCTTCTCGCGGGGGATGAATTCTGGAATACCCAGAAGGGAAACAACAATGTATACTGCCAGGACAACGAAACGGCCTGGCTGGACTGGGGCAGGCTGAAACGGGACGACAGCCTTTTCCAATATGTGAAAAGCCTGATCACGTTTCGTAAGGCTCATCCGGCCCTTCATCAGAGATTTCCGCTGTCCGGAACAGACCGCAGCGGCTGCGGGCTGCCGGATGTGTCCTACCATGGGGAAAATGCATGGCAGGCACCGGTGGAGGTGCACAGCCGGCAGCTGGGCGTGCTCTACTGCGCGGCCGGGGAGCAGGAGGATCTTTGTTTTATTGCCTACAATATGCACTGGCTGAAGCATTCCTTCGCGCTGCCCGCATTGCCGAAGGATCTGGAGTGGTACCGGGTGATCGAGACGGAGAAGGGGGCGCTGGAAGAGAAGGAAGAGGATCCGAAGCGGATTGAGCTGCAGGCACGCAGCGTTGCGGTCCTGATGGGAAAGAAGAGGAACCGCGCGTCATGCGTGACCGGTTCCGGGACAGATACTGAGTGTTTACAGCAAAGAGGGTGAGTTGGATATGATAATAAAGGCTGCGGAACATTTCCGTACGATCACAAAGCATAAGATGCTGGTCATGAAGGAGTGCTTTCAGGTGGGGCTTTACCTGCAGGGACTGCTCCATGACCTGTCAAAATATACGTGGACGGAGTTCCGGGTGGGATGCCGGTTCTATCAGGGGACCCAGAGTCCCAATAACGCGGAGAGAAAGGCAAAGGGCTATTCTTCCGCCTGGCTGCATCACAAAGGGCGCAACAAGCACCATTATGAATACTGGGTCGATTATGGGATTGACGGAAGGAAGTGCCTGATCGGAATGAAAATGCCGGTCCGATATGTGGTGGAGATGTTCCTGGACCGGATCGCGGCCAGCAAGGTGTATAAAGGGAGCGCGTATCAGGATTCGGATCCGCTGGACTATTTTCAGAAGGGCGGCACCGCGGATTATGTGATGCATGAAGACACCAAGCGGCTGCTCACCACGCTTTTGGTCATGCTTTCTCAAAAGGGGGAGGAAGAGACCTTCCGGTACATCCGGGAGAAGGTGCTTAGACGAAAGCACAGAAGAACGATGCGCGGGCTGTTCAGAGCCGGAAGCGTGTTTCGGATACACAGGAGATATATACAGGTATGAAAGATCAGAAAAACATAATCTCTGAATTATTGGACTGGACAAAGACGATCATCATTGCCCTTGCGGTCGGATTTGTAGCCAGCAAGGTGCTGATCACCAGCGCCCAGGTTCCCACCGGTTCCATGGAAGATACCGTTATGGCCGGAAGCAGGCTTCTCATCAACCGTGTGGCATATGCTGTGTCGGAACCGAAACGGGGGGATATCATTGCGTTTTATTTTCCGGATGACGAAGAAACGGTCTATCTGAAACGGATCATTGCGCTGCCGGGTGAGACGGTGGAAGGAAGGGACGGAAAGGTCTGTGTAGATGGAGAGCCGTTGGAGGAAGATTATATAACGGAGAAGATCGACAGTGATTTCGGTCCCTTTTATGTACCCGCGGATATGTATTTTGTGATGGGGGACAATCGGAATGATTCCTGGGATTCCCGATTTTGGGAGCATAAGTTCGTAGCAAAAAAGAAGATCATCGGCAAAGCGGAGATGGAGTATTTTCCGAAGATTAAGCTGCTGTTTTAGGCAGGATTCCCGCGTCCCCCGGCCGGAAGGCGAACCGAAACGAGGCAACGAGAAAAGATACAAAGGAGGACATTGGCATGGCAAAGTATGTAATGGCTCTGGATTCAGGTACGACGAGCAACCGCTGTATCCTGTTTAATGAAAAGGGCGAGATGTGCAGCGTGGCGCAGAAGGAGTTTACACAGCATTTTCCCAAACCCGGATGGGTGGAGCATGAGCCCGGGGAGATCTGGTCTACCCAGCTTGCGGTGGCCAGGGAGGCGATGACGAAGATCGGGGCTTCTGCGGAGGATATCTCTGCCATCGGGATCACGAATCAGCGGGAGACCACGATCGTGTGGGATAAAAATACGGGGCAGCCTGTGTATCCGGCCATTGTCTGGCAGTGCCGGAGGACCTCGGAATACTGCGACAGCTTGAAGGAGAAGGGGCTGACGGAGAAGTTCCGGGAGAAGACAGGGCTGGTGATCGACGCATATTTTTCAGGGACAAAGGTAAAATGGATCCTGGATCATGTGGAAGGGGCCAGGGAGCGCGCCGAGAAGGGGACTCTGCTTTTCGGGACCGTGGAGACATGGCTGATCTGGAAGCTCACCAGGGGAGCGGTACATGTGACGGACTACAGCAACGCGTCCAGGACGATGCTGTTCAACATCCATACGCTGGAATGGGACGATGAGATTCTGGAAGAGCTGGACATTCCGAAGAGCATGCTGCCCCAGGCCAGGGCGTCCAGCGAGATCTACGGGGAGACCGACCCCAGCTTTTTCGGAGGCCGTATTCCCATTGCGGGGGCGGCGGGAGACCAGCAGGCGGCCTTGTTCGGTCAGGCCTGTTTTGAGCAGGGAGACGCAAAGAATACATACGGGACCGGATGCTTCCTGCTGATGAATACGGGCAGTCAGCCTGTGCTTTCCAAGAACGGGCTTGTCACGACCATTGCCTGGGGCATGGACGGCAAGGTGACCTATGCTCTGGAGGGTTCTATCTTTGTGGCCGGCGCTGCGCTGCAGTGGCTGCGGGATGAGCTCCGGCTGATCGATTCGGCCGCGGACAGTGAATATTTTGCCCAGAGGGTGAAGGACACCAACGGCTGCTATGTGGTGCCGGCCTTTACCGGGCTGGGAGCGCCCTATTGGGATCAGTACGCCAGGGGTACCATTGTGGGGCTGACCCGGGGCGTGAACAAATACCATATCATCCGGGCAACGCTGGAATCCCTGGCATATCAGGTGAACGACGTATTGGAAGCGATGAAGGCGGATTCGGGAATGAACCTGTCGTCTCTGCGGGTGGACGGCGGCGCCAGCGCCAATAATTTCCTGATGCAGACCCAGGCGGATTTCAGCAACGCGCCGGTGAACCGCCCAAGATGCGTGGAGACCACCGCGATGGGAGCGGCTTATCTTGCAGGACTTGCTGTGGGCTACTGGAAGGATATTGAGGATGTGAAGCAAAACTGGGGCATCGACAAGATCTTTGTTCCGGCAATCGAGCCTGAGAAGCGGGAGAAAATGCTTAAGGGCTGGAAGCGTGCTGTAACGTGCTCTTACGGCTGGGCTAAGGAGGAATGACCATTCGAAAGCCCATGAATTTTTGAAATGATGTCATATGCGGATGACTGTCCGGACCCTGGGGGGACGGACAGTCATCCTTTGCGGGAGAGGGAACATGTTTGGTTATATTACGATTTGCGAACCGGAACTCAAGGTGAAGGATCTGCGGAGATACCGGGCGCATTACTGTGGTTTGTGCAGGTCATTGAAGGAGAGGTACGGGAGCATGGGGCAGATGACCCTGAGCTATGATATGACATTTATTGTCGTACTTTTGACTTCGCTGTATGAATCCGCACTGAAAGAGTCGGCTGGCAGGTGCAAGACGCACCCCATAAAAAAACAGCAGATGCTGCAGAGTGAGATCACGGAATACGCTGCGGATATGAATGTGATCCTGACATGGTATCACTTAAAGGACGACTGGCAGGACGAGAGGAAGCCGGGAAGTCTTTTGGGGCTTCACGTATTGGGCCGAAAGGCAAAAAAGGCGGCTCAGAAATATCCCAGACAGTGCAGGGTGATGCACCGGGAGCTGAAAGCGCTGGAGAGGATGGAAGCGGCAAAAAGCAGGGATCTTGACGAGGCGGCCGGATGCTTTGGGCGGCTGATGGAAGAGGTGCTGGTGTACAAACAAGACGTCTGGGAGGAAGACTTGCGCAGGATGGGCTTCTTTCTGGGGAAATTTATTTATATCATGGACGCCTATGAGGATCTGAGAAAGGATCTGGAACAGGGGAATTATAATCCGCTCCGGGACTTAAGCCGGAGTGTGGATTATGAGGAGCGTTTAAGGCAGATCCTGTGCATGATGATCGCGGAGAGCACGGCGGCCTTCGAAAAGCTTCCCTGTCTGCAGGATGCGGATATCCTGCGGAATATCCTCTATACCGGGGTCTGGAATCAATATAACCGGATCCAGGAAAAGAAGAAAGAGACGCTGGAAAACAAGAAAGAGCACAGAAAGAAATGAAGCAGACTACTTTAACAACCGGAAATATTACAGGCTCTCTGCTGCGGTTTGCGTTTCCCATGATGGTGGGAAACCTGCTGCAGCAGCTTTATAATATCGTGGATACGCTGATCGTGGGGCAGTTCCTTGGAAAAGAGGCTCTGGCGGCGGTGGGATCCTCCTATTCCCTGATGACATTTTTGACCTCCATCCTGCTGGGGCTCTGCATGGGGAGCGGCGTCTCCTTTTCCATCAGTTTTGGGAAACAGGAATATGACCGGATGAAGTCCGGCATTTTTATGTCCTTCGTGATGATTGGGAACGCTGCGCTGCTCTTAAGCGCTGCCGTATTTGCCGGGCTGGATCTGATCCTCAGGCTGCTGTGTGTGCCTGGAGATGTCTATGGACTGATGCGGGAATATCTGTGGGTGATCTTTTGGGGGATTTTGGCTACGTTTTTATATAATTTTTTTGCTTCTCTGCTGCGTGCGGTAGGCAATTCCACCGCGCCGCTTTTGTTTCTCGGGATTGCCGCATTGTCCAACATCGGGCTGGACCTGCTGTTTATTATCCGCTTTCATCGGGGCGTGCGGGGGGCTGCGGAGGCTACCATCCTGTCGCAGTATGCGGCGGGGATTGGGATTCTGTTGTATACAATAATACAATTTCCGCAGTTCCGTTTCAAGCGTAGGGATCTGAGATGGCAGCCAGAAGTGCTGAGGGAAATTTTTCAGTTGTCTTTTCTGACCTGCATCCAGCAGTCGGTTATGAATTTTGGAATTCTGATGATACAGGGATTAGTAAACAGTTTCGGGGCGGTCGTCATGGCGGCTTTTTCCGTGGCGGTCAAGATCGATACCTTTGCCTATATGCCGGTGCAGGATTTCGGAAATGCGTTTTCAACCTTTGTGGCGCAGAATTATGGGGCAGGGAAAACAAAACGGATCCGGGAGGGGATCCGAAGCGCCGTAAAGACCGCGTTTTTCTTCGGGGCGGCAGTCAGCGCGCTTGTATTTGTATTCGCCAGGCAGCTGATGCTGATCTTTGTGAAGCCGCGGGAAACGGAGATTATTTGGGAAGGGGTGCGTTATCTGCGGATTGAGGGCAGCTTTTATTATCTGATCGGTTTTTTGTTTCTCTGCTATGGATATTACCGTGCTGTCAAGCGTCCCGGCATGTCCCTGATACTGACCGTGATCTCGCTGGGAACCCGGGTGCTGCTGGCATATATCCTGTCGGCGGTGCCGCGGATCGGGGTGACCGGGATCTGGGCAGCCGTGCCCATCGGGTGGTTTCTGGCTGATCTGGCGGGATATCTGTATTACCGTAATTCAAAATGAATCTGGACAATTGGGAAATTTTATTATATCATGGTAAACGTATGAGAGCAGAGGATCAGGAAGATCAATATAGAGGAGAAAAACAAAGATGAACAAAAATCCATATGAAGTGCTGGGGATTCCGACGAACGCATCGGATGATGAAGTGAAACGGGCATACCGGGATTTGACAAGGAAGTATCACCCGGACGCAAATGTAAATAATCCGCTTGCGGACCTGGCGGAGGAAAAATTTAAGGAAGTACAGGAAGCCTATGACATGATTATGAAACAGCGGGAGCAGGGCGGCTATCAATATGGCTACGGCTACCAGGGAGGAAGCGGCCAGGGCAGCTATCAGCAGACCTACGGCAGTTCCGGCTCCGGGCAGAATCCGCAGATGCAGTCGGTGTATACCTACCTGAACGCAAGGCGCTACCGGGAAGCATTGAATGTGCTGAACGGAATGCCCAACCGGACTTCGGAATGGTATTACTTAAGCGCCGCGGCCAATGCGGGGATCGGCAACAACATCATGGCCCGCGACCACGCCGGCCAGGCCGTGAATATGGAGCCCAATAACCTGCAGTACCGCCAGCTTCTGAACCAGCTGGAATGGAGCGGGCAGAAGTACCAGAATTACCCCTATGGAGGCGGCTACGGCATGGGCGGCAATTCCTGCGGTACGGGAAACATGTGCTGTGACTTATGTATTGCTGACCAGCTGTGCGAATGTATGGGAGGAGATCTTTGTTCATGCATATAAAGGCAAAGAAAATGGCGTTCGGCGGGCTGCTGCTGGCATTGTCGGTGATCTGCATGATCCTGGGGAGCGTCATCGAGACAGGTACCTTGTTTTTGCTTGCGGCGGCTTCCTTTTTTGTAGGGATTGTCTTCCGGGAATTCGGGAGAAGGACCGCAGCCGTGTTTTATGTGGCAGGCGTATTGCTGGGATTGATCCTGGCGCCCAATAAACTGTACGTTGCCACCTATGGGGCGATGGGATTCTTCATCCTGGCGGAGGAAACCGCCTGGGATCGGCTGGGCGGCTTGAATGCCGGGGTTCGGAAAAAGACGGCTCTGCTTTGGGGCATCCGATATGGGATATTCAACCTGCTCTATCTTCCGGCAGTTCTTTTTTTTCAGAAGCTGCTGTTTGCGGGAACGCTGTCCCTCTGGGTGGAGCTGGGGGTTCTTGCCGCCGGCCAGGCGGTGCTGTTCCTGTATGTGGGTGCTTATGGATATGTACAGAGGGAGCTGTGGGGAAAGCTGCGGGGACATATTTTCCGTACATGAGGAGCTGTAGAAAATAGCGGATTTCCTCCAGAGATGCAGATCAAAAAAAGAAGGATATGCGGGTTTTGCCCTAAGTAAGGGAAGATCATCTGTATGTCTGCAGGGAGCTTTGCCGGATGCGGAAGAGAAAAAGAATCTGCCCGGCAGAATATGTATGACTGTGCCGGGCAGAGAACAGGGTCGAGATATACTATGGTATACAGTTCCTCAGGAGCCTTACAGCAATGCGGCGTAGATCACGGCATCCAGGGCATTCAGATCTTCTTCGCTGATGGTCTGAACCTTATCCCCATTGGGCTGGATATGTAAGGTCACTGTTTCAGGGTCCCCATATTTCGGGGAGGACAGCCTGGGGGTGATCAGCTGATACATTTTTTCATACAGGAACTGGTTGACCTGTTCGCTGTTGGTGAGCGTGGCCGGATCTTCGGCCCCAAGCGCGTCGATCAGGCTCTGGCTGATGCCGTCAAACATGGCAAAGGGCTCCGCGCTCACTTCTACGGTAAAACCGTCCCCGTCCTCTTTTGCATCGCCTACGGTGATCCGGCAGAGGGCATTGAGCTCTGTAAAGAGCTGCCGGTACTGGTCTTTCAGCTCTGCGGTGACGGAGGTGCCGCCCACCTTCATGGTACTGAGGAGAGCGTTCATGCCGTTTTCATGGATCAGCGACGCTTCGTATTCTTCACATTTCTTATACTCCATATAAGCGCTGTAATCTGCCTTGTAGCGGGCATCCAGAACTGCCTGCACATAAACCGGGGCATCCTCCAAGGTCATTTTTTTTCCGCATCCGACAGCCAGTAAGGAACAGCAGATGCTCACGATGGTGATCAGTGAAAGTTTTCGTTTCATCAAGAGTCTCCCTCCCATTTGTTATCATATCGTATTTCGGGTTTCCGATAATAACAATATCATAAATAAAGGTTTGATTCAAGAAAAAAGAGGAAGGTAAAAAGCAATGTATTTTTATATGGCGCCCCTGGAAGGGATTACGGGACACGTGTTCCGCCGGACACTTTGTGAGTGCTTCGGCTCTGTAGATCGATATTTTATCCCGTTTATCAAGCCGAACCAGCACGGACATTTAAGCTCCCGGGAGCGGCAGGACGTGCTGCCTGGGAACAATCCGGGCATGTACGCGATCCCGCAGATCCTGACAAATTCTGTGGAGGATTTTGCGCGTACGGCCCGGAAGCTTCGACAGTACGGCTATCAGGAGATCAATCTGAACCTGGGCTGCCCTTCCGGGACTGTGGTGTCCAAAAAGCGGGGCTCCGGCTTTCTGGCATTTCCCGAGGAGCTGGACCGGTTTCTGGACGGGGTGTTCGAACAGACGGACGCGGAAGTTTCCATCAAGACCAGGATCGGGAAGGACAGCCCGGAGGAATTTGGGCGGCTCCTGGAGATTTATAACCAGTATCCGGTGAAGGAGCTGATCATCCATCCCAGGGTCCAGAAGGATATGTATCGGAATCACCCCAATTGGGAGGTATTTGGAGAAGCCTGCAAAAACAGCAGACACCCGGTCTGCTATAACGGGGATCTGTTCTGTGCAGAGGCGTACCAGAAGGCAAAGGAGGCGTTTCCGGAGGTGGACCGATGGATGTTCGGAAGAGGGCTTCTGATGAATCCGGGGCTGTGCCGGCAGATCCGGCAGGGCGTCGGGCTGGACAAAGAAACCCTGCGCAGGTTCCACGATCAGCTCTACAGGGACTATCAGGAAGTGATGCCGGGAGCCAGGACCATCCTGTTTAAGATGAAGGAGCTTTGGAGCTTTCTGGCGCCGGCTTTTACCCATTATGAGAAATATGCGAAGCGGATCAAAAAGGCGGAAAAACTGCCGGTGTACGAGGCGGCGGTGGACGCGCTGTTCGGGGAGCAGCAGATCTGTATATAAAAAGGACATCCGGCATGCTATCGTATTCTGCGAGACTGCGGGCATATCCGGGCATTTTTCCTGGTCCAGGGGAGACACATTTTTCCGCGCGTGCTTACATATATTAAATACGAAAGCATGAAAATGTGAGGAACTGTATCGTGCAGGAAGTTATGATCTACATCATGAACACATATGGATATCTGGGAGTCTGTTTTCTGATTGCGGTGGAGAATCTTTTTCCGCCGATTCCCTCAGAAGTGATCCTGACCTTCGGAGGCTTTATGACTACATACACCAGGCTGACGGTTCCGGGAGTGGTGATCTTCTCCACTCTGGGTTCCACCATCGGGGCGCTGATTTTGTACCGTGTGGGGATGGCGCTGACCCCGGAAAAGCTGGAAAGTCTCACAAAAGGGAAGCTGTTCCATCTGCTGGGATTTGAAAAGGAGGATGTGGAGGAGACCATCGACTGGTTTGAAAAGCACGGGAAAAAGGCGATCCTCTTGGGGCGGTGCATTCCCATCATCCGGAGCCTGGTATCGGTTCCGGCGGGGATGGCCGAGATTGAGGTTCCGTTGTTTCTGGTCTATACGGTCATCGGAAGTACACTGTGGAATATACTTCTGGTGTCTCTTGGGGCGGCGCTGGGCGCTTCCTGGGAAACGGTACTCGTATATCTGGACCGATATTCGTCCGTGATCCGGGTACTTCTGATTGCGGGAGCCGCCCTTTGGCTGATCCGGTCGATTCGGAAAAAATGGAACCGGAAGAAGGAAGCGTGCTGATTTTTTCAGGGAATTTTGAAAAAAGGAAAACATCCCCTTTTAAAGCGCTTCGGGAAATGCTATAATGTGCGGAGGCATACAGAAAGAACAATTAATCAAGAACTTGATAGAAGAGAGGGTACAATATGAGTAAGTTTGATTCTATGGGATCCGGCAGGACACAGCAATGGGAGATAGCGGTTCCGGACGCGTATGAAAAGGTGCTTCAGGAGGACTTATCGGATCTTAAGTCAAAGGGCTGTCTTTTGAGACATAAGAAGAGCGGCGCGCGAGTCCTGATGATGTCCAATGAGGATGAGAATAAAGTATTCGCCATCGGATTTCGGACCCCGCCGTCGGATAGTACGGGGGTGCCTCATATTATGGAGCATTCCGTGCTGTGCGGCTCTAAGGATTTTCCGGTGAAGGATCCCTTCGTGGAGCTGGTGAAGGGCTCCTTGAACACCTTTTTAAATGCCATGACCTATCCGGATAAGACCGTATATCCTGTGGCAAGCTGCAATGACAAGGATTTCCAGAATCTGATGCATGTATATATGGATGCGGTATTTTACCCGAATATCTATCAGCATCCGGAGATCTTCCGGCAGGAGGGCTGGAGCTACCATCTGGAGGAGAAGGACGGGGAGCTGTCCTACAACGGGGTGGTCTATAATGAGATGAAGGGGGCATTTTCCTCACCCGAAGGCGTGCTGGACCGGATGATCTTAAATTCCCTGTTTCCGGATACCTCCTATGCAAATGAGTCCGGCGGGGATCCGGACGTAATCCCGGAGCTGACCTATGAGCAGTTCCTGGATTTCCACAGAACCTATTATCATCCGTCCAACAGCTATATTTACCTGTACGGAAATATGGATATGGCGGAAAAGCTGGAGTGGCTGGATCAAAATTACCTGTCGGACTTTGACATCCGGCAGGTAGATTCCCGGATCCGTTATCAGGAACCGTTTCAGGAGATGCGGGAGGTGGAGATGGAGTATTCCATTTCCAGCGAAGAGTCGGAGGAGGACAATACCTTCCTTTCCTATAACAAGGTGATCGGGACAAGCCTGGATGAGAAGCTGTATCTGGCGTTCCAGGTATTGGATTACGCGCTTCTGTCCGCGCCGGGGGCTCCGCTGAAAAAGGCGCTGGTGGAGGCAGGGATCGGCAAGGATATCATGGGCTCCTACGACAACGGGATCTACCAGCCTATTTTTTCCGTGATCTCCAAAAACGCGAACCTGGAGCAGAAGCAGGCATTTATAGATACGGTGGAAGGAACCTTAAAGGATATTGTAGAAAAAGGAATGGACCGGAAAGCTTTGGAGGCCGGGATCAATTATCACGAATTCCGGTTTCGGGAGGCGGACTTCGGCAGCTATCCCAAGGGACTGATGTATGGACTGCAGCTGTTTGACAGCTGGCTCTACGATGAGACAAAGCCGTTCATCCACATGCAGGCCATTCCCATCTTTGAATTTTTAAAGGAGCAGATCGGCACCGGATATTTTGAGGAGCTGATCCAGAAGTGGCTTCTGGACAACACCCACGGTTCCATCGTGACCGTGAAGCCGGAGCGGGGCAGGACGGCCCGTCTGGACCAGGAGCTGGAAAAGCGGCTGGAAGTGTATAAGAACAGCCTCACCGATGCCGAGAAGGAACGGCTGATCGCAGATACGGCGGCGTTGGAGGACTATCAGGAGAGCGAGGACGCGCAGGAGGACCGGGAGAAGATCCCGATCCTGAGCCGGGAGGATATCTCCAGGGAGATCGCGCCCATCTTTAATGAAGAAAAAGAAGTGGAGGGAATCCCGCTGATACACCATAAGATCGATACCAACGGCATCGGATATGTGACATTGATGTTCGACCTGTCCGGCGTGCCGGAGGAAAAGCTGCCCTACGTGGGAATGCTCCAGGCTGTGCTGGGGATCATTGATACCACCAGCTATGAATACGGCGAACTGTTCAATGAGATCAATGTGCATACCGGGGGAATCGGGACTTCTCTGGAAATGTATCCGGATGTGAGAAATGTAAAAGAAAAGGCGTTCCGCGCGACCTTTGAGATGAAGGGCAAGGCGCTGTATCCGAAGATGGATGTCTTGTTTCGGATGATGCGGGAGATCCTGATGGAATCTAAGCTGGAGGATGAGAAGCGTCTGAAAGAAATCCTTTCCATGCTCAAATCCCGGCTGCAGATGAGCTTCCAATCCTCCGGACATACGACGGCGGCGCTGCGGGCGCTGTCCTATTCGTCACCCATTTCCAAGTTCAAGGATGATACGGACGGGGTCGGATATTACCAGGCTGTAAAGGAAGCGGAGGAGCATTTTGAGGAACAGAAGGAAACACTGATCCACAATCTGAAAGAGATCGCCGCCCGGATCTTCCGGTGGGATAATCTGATGGTGAGCCTGACCTGCGGGGAGGAGGGACTGGATCCGGTCTGCCGTGAGCTGTCCGGGATGAAGGACCGGCTGCATGGCGGAAGTACGGAATCCCAAGAGACCAGGTGCATCCTGCACTGTACGAAGAAAAACGAAGGTTTTAAGACCTCCTCCAAGGTGCAGTATGTGGCGAGAGTCGGCAATTTCATTGACGGAGGCGCCGATTACTGCGGTACACTGCAGATTCTCAAGGTGATACTGAGCTATGGCTATCTGTGGCAGAACATCCGGGTCAAGGGCGGCGCGTACGGCTGCATGTGCAACTTCAACCGGATCGGGGAAGGATATCTTATCTCTTACCGGGACCCCAACCTGGAAAAGACCATGGAAGTATACGAGGGCGTGGTGGATTATCTGAAGGACTTTACAGTCAATGAACGGGATATGAACAAATATATTATCGGAACCATCAGCAATATGGACCGCCCTATGACGCCTTCCGCCAAAGGGGACCGTTCCATGAACCTGTATATGAACCATGTGTCCGGGGAGATGATCCAAAAGGAACGGATGGACGTACTCAACGCAGAGCAGGAGGATATCCGGAAGCTTTCTGCTGTAGTGGAGGCGCTGCTCTCGGCAGATCAGCTCTGCGTGATTGGAAGTGAGGAAAAGATAGAAGCACAGAAAGAAATGTTCGGCGAGGTGAAGACGCTGTTCTAAAAGAGAAGATCCGGACTGACTGGCCGGAAATCGGAATGTACGGCGTTTTTGGCGAATACTGAAGGAGAACGGATGAAGGAAAATTATAAATCGGGTTTTGCGACCCTGATCGGGCGGCCCAATGTGGGAAAATCGACATTGATGAATTACCTGATCGGACAGAAGGTGGCCATCACCTCTAACAAGCCCCAGACCACCAGGAACCGGATCCAGACGGTGCTGACCAGGCCGGAAGGACAGATCGTGTTTGTGGATACGCCGGGGATCCACAAGGCGAAGAATAAGCTGGGGGAATATATGGTGAACATTGCAAGGCATTCCCTGGACGACGTGGACGCGGCGCTGTGGCTGGTGGAGCCTTCCACGTTTATCGGCGCCGGGGAGCGGCACATCATGGAACAGCTGAAAAAGATCACGACCCCGGTGGTGCTTGTGATCAATAAGATCGATATGGTGAAAAAGGAAGAGGTTCTAACCTGTATCGACACGTACCGGAAGGAATATGATTTTGCGGAGATCGTTCCGGTCTCTGCCCGAAGCGGGGAAAATACGGAGGAATTGATCCGGGTGATCCTGCAGTATCTTCCCTATGGACCGCAGTTTTACGACGAGGACACCATTACGGATCAGCCCGAGCGGCAGATCGTGGCGGAGCTGATCCGGGAGAAGGCGCTGCACTGCCTGGAGGATGAGATTCCCCACGGCATCGCGGTGGCCATCGACCGGATGAAGATGCAGAAGAAGGTCATGCACATTGATGCCACGGTGATCTGTGAGCGGGATTCCCACAAGGGGATCATCATCGGGAAGCAAGGCGCCATGCTGAAAAAGATCGGAAGCACAGCCCGGTTTGAGATTGAGAAAATGCTGGGCTGCAGGGCGAATCTGAAGCTCTGGGTGAAAGTGCAGAAAAACTGGCGGGACAGCGACTTTTTGATGAAAAACTTCGGGTATACGAAGGACGAGATGTGACCGGACAGCCCATGCGCAATGCTGTACTAGTACAACGAATAATAAGTATCTGGCTATATCGCGCAGGATGATTTTTCAGATACAAGGCAGATTTTCGACGGCGTAGCGGTGGCTACGGCTAGAAAATCTAACGCAGTAGCTGGAAAATCAGACAAGTGATATGGCTAGTTATTTATTATTCGTTGTACTAGCTAAAAAACGGGGCTGTCAAGGGGAGCATGGAAAAAACGCTGCCAGATTTTACGAGGTATAGACCCGACAAAATTCGGAAAACCTAAATCATATATAGGATGCTGTGCGGCAGATTGATCCGGCGCTCAGCATCACACAGATGAAGAGGTGATCCGATGGAGAAGAGATACTGGGAGCAATTTTCAAAAACCGGTGGGGTATGTGACTATCTGGAATATAAGATGGAGCTGTACGGACACGGGGGAAACAGGAATCAGGCGGGCTGTGAACAGCGGATCTGTAAGGAGCGGGATTCGGTGATCATCCCGCTGTACAGAGAGGAAGATGATACGGCATAAGGAGCTGTTTAGGCATGCTGCTTGTGTATCATTGCCTGCGGCAGGGGCGAGGAATTTGAATGAGATAACGGTAACCGGCATGGTGCTTTCTACGGCGCCGGTTGGGGAATATGACAGGCGGGTAGTGATCCTGACCAGGGAACAGGGAAAGGTTGCCGCATTTGCCAGAGGGGCCAGAAAACCGAACAGCCCGCTGGTGGGCGCGGTCAATCCCTGCTCCTTCGGTGAGTTTACACTGTATGCGGGGCGGAGCTCCTATACGGTGAAGTCCGCGAAGATATCCAACTATTTTGCGGAGCTGCGGGAGAATATGGTGGGCGCCTATTATGGCTTTTATTTTCTCGAATTTGCAAATTTTTATGCAAAGGAAGCCAATGATGAGCGGGAAATGCTGAAGCTCCTGTACCAGTCCATGCGTGCCCTGACAAATGAAAAGATCCCCAACCGGCTGGTCCGGTACATATTTGAACTGCGGGCGCTGTGCGTCAACGGGGAAGGCCCCCAGGTCTTCCGGTGCGTTTCCTGCGGAGATGAAAAGCGTCCGGCTGTGTTCAGCGTAAAAAAGGGCGGGCTGGTGTGCGGCGAATGCATGCAGGATGTGATGGACGGAATGCAGCTGGATACCTCCACCCTGTATAGCATGCAGTATATCGAGAGCAGCCGGATCGAGAAGCTCTATACCTTTGTGGTCAGCGACGCGGTGCTGGAGGAGCTGGGGCGGGTGATGGAGCGGTATCTGGATGTCTATGTGGAGAAGAAATTCAAGTCGCTGGAAATCCTGGAGACGTTGGAGACCTGACCTGAAATTTATATCCTGGTCCATCTTTACAAATCCCGGCGGAATCGGTATAATGACTATTGTTCAGGAAGCTGCAGACAGGATCCGGCTGAAAGGATTCCTTTTTGCGGTTGTGAAGAGTGATGAAAAAAAGAATGTGAGGAACAGACAGTATGGTAGAAAAGACGATGGAAAAGATTGTGGCCCTTGCAAAATCGAGAGGCTTCGTATATCCCGGCTCCGAGATCTACGGAGGTCTGGCGAATACGTGGGATTACGGCAATCTTGGCGTGGAATTGAAGAATAACGTAAAAAAAGCCTGGTGGCAGAAGTTCGTTCAGGAGTCCCCTTATAATGTGGGTGTGGACTGCGCAATCCTGATGAATCCCCAGACCTGGGTGGCATCCGGACATCTGGGCGGATTTTCTGACCCTCTGATGGACTGTAAGGAATGCCATGAGCGGTTCCGCGCGGATAAGCTGATTGAGGACTTCTGTGAAGAAAAGGGGATTGCGCTGGAGGGCACCGTGGATGCCTGGACTCAGGAGCAGATGACGGCGTTTATCCAGGAGCACCAGATTCCGTGCCCCACCTGCGGTAAGCATAATTTTACCGATATCCGACAGTTCAACCTGATGTTCAAGACCTTCCAGGGCGTGACAGAGGACGCCAAGAATACGGTTTACCTGCGGCCGGAGACTGCCCAGGGGATCTTCGTGAATTTTAAGAATGTACAGCGGACATCCAGAAAGAAGATTCCGTTCGGCATCGCTCAGATCGGGAAGTCCTTCCGGAACGAGATCACACCAGGCAACTTTACTTTCCGTACCAGAGAATTTGAACAGATGGAACTGGAATTCTTCTGTGAGCCGGATACGGATCTGGAGTGGTTTGCGTACTGGAAGCAATTCTGTCTGGACTGGCTCAGTTCTCTCGGACTCAAAGAGAATGAGGTGCGCTACCGTGACCATGATAAGGAAGAGCTTTCCTTCTACAGCAAGGCCACCACGGATGTGGAATTTTTGTTCCCCTTCGGCTGGGGAGAACTGTGGGGGATTGCGGACCGTACCAACTATGATCTGTCCCAGCATATGGAGGTGTCCAAGCAGGATCTGACGTATTTTGACGATGTGAAAAACGAAAAGTACATCCCCTACGTGATCGAGCCCTCCCTGGGCGCAGACCGTATGGTACTGGCATTTTTGTGCAGCGCGTATGACGAGGAAGAGCTGGAAGGCGGAGACACGCGGACCGTGCTTCATTTCCATCCGGCGCTGGCTCCGGTGAAGGTCGGTGTGCTGCCGCTGTCCAAGAAGCTGAACGAAGGCGCGGAGAAGGTTTATGCGGAGCTGTCCAAATATTTCAACTGCGAGTATGATGACAGGGGCAATATCGGAAAACGCTACCGCCGCCAGGATGAGATCGGGACCCCGTTCTGCGTGACCTATGACTTTGATTCTCAGGAAGACGGCGCCGTAACCGTGCGCGACCGTGACACCATGGAGCAGGAGCGGGTGAAGATCGAAGATTTGAAATCTTACTTTGAGGAGAAGTTTAGATTTTAAGGGGAGACGAAAGATGAAAGAGAAAAATTTGTGGCTGACCTATGAAGCAGGCGAGCTGGATGCGTTGGAAAAGGTGTGTGAGGACTACCGTGCCTTCCTGGATGCCGGCAAGACGGAGCGGGAGTGTGTGACCGAGATCATCCGTCAGGCCGAGGAAAAGGGCTACCGCAATTTATACACAGCGGAGCAGCTTCGGCCCGGAGACAGGGTCTATGCGGCATGGATGGAAAAATCCATTGCGTTGTTCCAGATCGGGACAGAGCCCCTGGAAAACGGTATGAACATTTTGGGGGCGCATATTGATTCCCCGCGCCTGGACCTGAAACAGAACCCGCTCTATGAAGAAAGCGGATTCGCTTATTTTGATACCCACTATTACGGCGGGATCAAGAAATACCAGTGGGTTACGGTGCCCCTGGCGATCCACGGGGTGGTCGTGAGAAAAGACGGGACGAGAGAGACCATTTCCATCGGAGAACAGGATACGGATCCGGTTTTTGTGGTGACCGATCTTCTGGTACATCTTTCTTCCAAGCAGATGGAGAAGAAGGCTTCCGTGGTGGTGGAAGGGGAAAACTTGGACATCCTGATCGGAAGCAGGCCGCTGGCAGGAGAGGAGAAGGACGCTGCTGCCGCGCAGATATTGAAATTGATCCGGGAGACATACCACATTGAGAAAGAAGATCTGATGTCTGCAGAGCTGGAAGTCGTGCCCGCGGGAAGGGCAAGGGAGTGCGGACTGGATCGCAGCATGATCATGGCTTACGGACAGGACGACCGAATCTGCGCATATACCTCTCTGGCAGCCATGCTGGATACGGAGCAGGTAGAACGCACGGCCTGCTGTATCCTGGTAGATAAGGAAGAGATCGGCAGCGTAGGGGCAACTGGAATGCATTCCAGATTCTTTGAAAATGCGGTGGCAGAGCTGTATGAAAAGCTGGAAGGCTTCTCCGAGTTAAAGCTGCGCCGTGCCCTGGCGCATTCCACCATGATCTCCTCCGATGTGAGTGCGGCCTATGACCCCATGTATACGGACGTATACGAAAAAAGGTCTTCCAGCTTCTTCGGAAGAGGGCCTGTGTTCACCAAGCATACGGGATCACGCGGAAAGAGCGGCTCCAATGACGCCAACGCGGAGTATATCGCAAAGCTGCGCCGGGTATTCGATGACAATCATGTGGGCTTTCAGATGGCGGAGATGGGTAAGATCGACGCAGGCGGCGGTGGTACCATTGCCTACATACTGGCCGAGTACGGCATGGAAGTGATCGACGGCGGTGTGGCAGTCCTGTGCATGCACGCGCCTTGGGAGATTTCCAGCAAGGCAGATGTGTACGAAGCCTACAGAGGGTACCGCGCGTTTTTGAAGGATATGAGGTAAAGTGCGGCAATCCTTCATGAAGCAGGAATAAAAATAGGGATTTTCTCCATACTATGATAGATTCAGTTTCTAAGTACGATAAAAGGAGCAGATGGTATGGAGAGAAAAAACGCATGGAATTTTTATAATGAGCAAGATTTGGCGGCGGTAGAAGAACTGAGCATTCGATACCGCCGTTTTTTGGATGCGGGAAAAACAGAGCGGGAGTGCGCCGCCGAGTCCGTCCGCATGGCACGGGAGGCGGGATACAGAGATCTTCTGCAGATGATCCATCAAGGAGAGTCCTTGAAGCCCGGCGACAAGGTGTATATTTCCTTTATGGAGAAGTCGGCCGCTTTTTTCCGGATCGGCACAGAGCCTTTGGAACAGGGCATGAACATCATCGGCGCCCACATCGACTCCCCGAGGCTGGACCTGAAACAGGTGCCCTGCTATGAGGAGGCCGGAAATGTGTACCTGGATACCCACTACTACGGCGGGATCAAAAAATACCAGTGGTTCGCGCTTCCGCTGGCGCTGCACGGGATCGCCGTCCGGAAGGACGGAACCTGGGCCAGGCTGTCCGTGGGCGAGAAGGAAGATGATCCGGTGTTCGTGATCACGGACCTGCTGCCCCATCTCGGCAGAGAGCGGAATGAGCAGAAAGTGAAGGACTTTTTTGACGCGGAGAAGATGGATCTGCTGATCGGAAACCGGCCCGTAAAGGAACAGGATGTAAAGCAGCATATCCTGGGGATCCTGTCCGAAACCTACCAGATTCAGGAGGAGGATTTTTTGTCCGCGGAGCTGGAGATCGTGCCCGCCGGGAGGGCAAGGGAATGCGGACTGGACCGGAGCATGGTGCTCTCCTACGGGCAGGACGACCGGAGCTGCGCTTTTGCCGCATTGCATGCGCTGCTGGGAGACGGGGACAAAGAACCCGGGACACAAGGATGCGGAAGAACAGCCTGCTGCCTGCTGGTGGATAAGGAGGAGACCGGGAGCAACGGCGCCACGGGTATGAAGTCCCGCTTTTTTGAAAACGCGGTAGCCGAGATCCTTGCCATGACCGGGGAAGCATTCGGAAAAACGCCGATACAGGAGGTTCCGTTTGATCTCCGGTTGCGCCGGGCGCTTCTGCATTCCCGGATGCTGTCCGCGGATGTAAGCGCCGCCTATGACCCGGCTTTTGAGAAATATTTTGAAAAGAAAAATTCCGCTTATCTGGGAAACGGGCTTGTATTTAACAAATACAGCGGCAGCGGCGGCAAATCCGGGGCCAATGACGCGAACCCGGAATATATGGCGAAGCTCCGCCGGATCATGGAGGAGCACCATGTGACCTTCCAGACCGCGGAGCTGGGAGCCGTAGACCAGGGGGGCGGCGGTACCATTGCCTATATCATGGCAAAATACGGGATGGAAGTGATCGACTGCGGCCTGGCGGTGCTGAGCATGCATGCGCCCTGGGAGGCGACCAGCAAGGCGGATCTGTACGAGGCCGTGAAAGGTTACAGGGCATTTTACAAAAAAATGCTTTAAAATCAGAGGGCATTGTGCTATAATATTGCGGAGCAGCGGTTTCGGAAGAACCGCAGAGCATGATGAGTAGGAGGATAAGAGATGAAACACATTAAGACACTGAATACGCAGACATTGAACCATACAGTGAATAAAGGCGGATGTGGAGAATGTCAGACGTCCTGTCAGTCCGCATGCAAGACTTCTTGTACCGTGGGAAATCAGACATGCGAGCATAAAAAATAGACAGAATAAGATTGTTAAGGCAGCGGCCTGAGTCGCTGCTTTATCCATGTATAAAGAAGAAAGCGGGGCATATCGTGATACATCAATACCAGAATCATGGATACAACATCGTCCTGGATGTAAACAGCGGTTCCGTCCATGTGGTGGACAAGATCGCCTATGATGTGATCGCCTGTCTGGAGCGGCAGAATCCCTTCCATACCTGCGGTACGCTGAACAGTCCGGGGACCCTGGAAACCCTTTTGCGGGAGCTGCCGGGATATCCGGAGGAGGAAGTGTCGGAGGTGCTGGAGGCAGTGACAGAGCTGACCAGGGCGGGACAGCTATTTACCCGGGATATTTATGAGGACTATATAGACGAAGTAAAGCAGAGAAAGACCGTGGTCAAGGCGCTGTGCCTCCATATCGCCCATGACTGCAACCTTGCCTGCAGATATTGCTTTGCGGAGGAAGGGGAGTACCACGGGCGGCGCGCCATGATGTCCCCGGAGGTCGGGAAGAAGGCACTGGATTTCCTGATCCAGAATTCCGGCAACAGGCACAACCTGGAGGTGGATTTTTTCGGCGGAGAGCCGCTCATGAACTGGAAGACGGTGAAGGAGCTGGTGGCTTATGGAAGAGAGCTGGAGCAGCGGTATGACAAGCATTTCCGGTTTACGCTGACCACCAACGGGGTACTGCTTAATGACGAGGTACAGGAGTTTCTCAACCGGGAGATGGACAATGTGGTGCTGAGCCTGGACGGGCGGAAGGAGGTCAATGACCGGATGCGGCCCTTCCCCAACGGCAGCGGCAGCTATGACCTGATCGTTCCCAAATTCCAGAGGCTGGCCGAGAGCCGGAATCAGGAAAAATACTACATCCGCGGTACATTTACCAGAGAGAACCTGGACTTTTCTAAAGATGTGATGCATTATGTGGATCTGGGGTTCCGGCAGATTTCCATTGAACCTGTGGTGGGCGAGGATACCGACCCCTACGCCATTCAGGAAATTGACCTGCCACGGATCTTCGAGGAATATGACATTTTGGCGGATCAGATCATCGAGTATGAGCGAAAAGGAAAGGGATTTACGTTCTTCCACTTTATGATCGATCTGGAGGGTGGCCCCTGCGTGGCAAAGAGGCTGTCCGGATGCGGTTCCGGCACCGAATACCTGGCGGTAACGCCCTGGGGGGATCTGTACCCCTGCCACCAGTTTGTGGGGGACGAGCAGTTCCGGATGGGAAATGTCGCGGACGGCATCACCCGGCCGGAGATTGCCGGGGAATTTCGCGGCTGCAGTGTGTATTCCAAGGAAAAATGCAGAAAGTGCTTTGCGCGTTTTTACTGCAGCGGAGGCTGTATGGCAAATTCTTACAAATTCCATCATACCATCCATGACACTTATGATGTGAGCTGCGAGATGGAACGCAAGAGAGTGGAATGCGCCATTATGATCAAGGCCGCGCTGGCAGATCACGCAGAGAATGCATAAGAGAAAGTAATACAGAAAGGAAAAAAAGTCATGAAAAAAAGTAAAGGCATTATCAGCCTGATTCTGATCGTAGTTCTGATCGGTCTGCTGGGATTTACGACAGCGGTCGGGTTCGGAAAGGGCGGTTCAGGCGCGGCAAGGAATATCAAGCTGGGCCTGGATCTGGAAGGCGGTGTCAGCATCACCTACCAGGTAAAGGGCGGTGCTCCGTCGGCAGAGGATATGGCAGACACCATCTACAAGCTGCAGCGCCGCGTGGAGCAGTACAGCACGGAAGCAACCGTATACCAGGAGGGAGAGGAGCGGATCAGCATCGAGATCCCGGGCGTGACTAATGCCAATGAGATCCTGGATGAGCTGGGACAGCCGGGTTCCCTGTATTTTATCGCGGAGACAGACAGCGAGGGAAAGGAAAACTATACTTATAAGGACGGCGAGTATGTTTTAAATAAGACCATCGAAGACATGCAGAAGGAGGAAGGCTCCATCGTGCTCACCGGTACGGATGTAAAGAACGCTTCCGCACAGGTACAGACCAATGAACTGACCAATGCGAACCAGAATGTGGTTACTCTGGAAATGACTCCGGAAGGCACCGAGAAGTTTGCGGAGGCCACCAAGCGGGCATTTAAGGCAGAGGAAAGCATCGGCATCTACTATGACGGTGAGTTTATCAGCGTACCCAATGTCAATGCGGAGATCAAGAACGGTCAGGCAGTCATTGAGGGAAGCATGAGCTATGAGGAGGCGCAGAGAATTTCTTCCACTATCCGGATCGGCGGACTGAGCCTGGAACTGGAAGAGCTGCGTTCCAACGTGGTAGGCGCACAGCTCGGTGAGGAAGCCATCAGCACCAGTCTGAAAGCCGGGGCCATCGGACTTGCCATTGTATTTATCTTCATGTGTGCGGCATACCTGCTTCCCGGATTTGCGTCCAGCCTTGCGTTGCTGACCTATACGGGACTGATCCTTGTCCTGTTAAATGCATTTGATATCACGCTGACTCTGCCGGGTATCGCAGGTATCATCCTGGGAATCGGTATGGCGGTGGATGCCAATGTCATCATCTTCGCCAGAGTCCGGGAGGAGCTGGCGGAAGGAAAAAGTGTAAAGAGTTCCTTAAATGCCGGATTCCAGAAGGCTATGTCCGCCATCCTGGACGGCAATATCACCACCCTGATCGCGGCCTTTGTCCTGCAGTGGCTGGGAAGCGGTACGGTAAAAGGCTTTGCGCAGACACTGGCAATGGGTATCGTGGTATCCATGTTCACGGCACTGGTGATCACCAGGATCATCATTTACTCCTTCTATGCAGTGGGAATCCGTGACAAGAAGTTCTACGGACATGCGAAGAAGGCGAAACAGACGACAGTCAATTTCCTGGGAAAGAGAAGGCTGTTCTTCGGGATTTCCGTCCTGCTGATCGTAGTTGGATTCGTATTTATGGGAGTCAACGGCGCGCAGGGAAAAGGCGTGATGAATTACAGCCTGGAATTTAAAGGCGGTACCTCTACAAGCGTGACCTTTGATAAGGAATATACATTAGAGGAGATCGATCAGGAGATCGTTCCTGAGATCGAATACGTAACAGGAGACAACAACGTACAGGTACAGAAGGTGGAAGGCACCAATCAGGTGATCTTCAAGACCCAGACACTGGATCTGAACAAGCGTGAGGCTTTTAACACCGCAATGACCAGCATTTTCCATGCGGACGAGGCAAAGATCGCAACAGAGAATATCAGTGCCACCGTCAGCTCCGAGATGCGCCAGGATGCCATTGTGGCGGTGATCGTGGCTACGATTTGTATGCTGCTGTACATCTGGTTCCGGTTTAAGGATATCCGATTTGCCACCAGTGCGGTTGCCGCGCTTCTCCATGACGTGCTGATCGTGCTGGCATTCTATGTGGTAGCCAGGGTTTCCGTGGGAAATACCTTTATCGCGTGTATGCTGACCATTGTCGGATATTCCATCAACGCTACCATCGTTATTTTTGACCGGATCCGTGAGGAGCTGCACACGAAGAAGAAAAATGAGGGCCTGGATGAATTGGTGAACCGGTGTATCACCCGGACACTGACAAGAAGTATCTACACCTCCCTGACGACCTTTGTCATGGTGCTGGTGCTGTTCATCATGGGTGTCAGCTCCATCAAGGAATTTGCCCTGCCGCTGATGGTAGGTATCGTATGTGGCGCCTATTCTTCCGTATGTATCACGGGTGCGCTGTGGTATATCATGAAGAGCCGTGAGGGGAAAAAGGCGGCAGCGGGAAAATAAATTACAACTTCCAATGTGTAAAAAATGGGTGTATCTGTGAAGCCTCTGAACAGAGGCAGATGCTAGCAAAAAAGGGACAGGCTGTCTCCTTCCGATCTTGAACAGGAGGGAGGCAGCTTTTTATAGCTGTGGAATATGGAAAGCAGTTCCGTCGTCCCTCTAAATACGAAGAAAGAAAAGGAGCTATCATGGAAAAATGGTTTGTAACAATGAAAAAAGCAGATTTTAACGGGATTGCCGCAAAGTATCACATTTCTCCGATCCTTGCCAGGCTGATCCGTAACCGGGATGTGAAGGAGGACGCTCAGATCAGCAGCTATCTGAACGGAACTGCTGCGGACCTGTACGACGGAAAGCAGATGAAGGATATGGACAGGGCCGTGGAGATCCTGAAAGAGAAGATCCAGGCGCATGTGCCGGTCCGGGTGATCGGAGACTATGACATTGACGGAGTCAATGCGTCTTACATCCTTCAGGAAGGCCTGTCCGGGCTGGGGGCGGATGTGGACGCGGACATTCCGGACCGGATCCGGGACGGCTTCGGGCTGAACAAAATGCTGATCGACAAGGCACTGGAGGACGGGATTGATACGATCATCACCTGCGACAACGGGATTGCGGCTCTCGATGAGATCGCGTATGGGAAGGAGCGCGGGCTGACCATCATCGTCACTGACCACCATGAGATTCCCTACCTGGAAACCGAAGGTGGGAGAAGCTACCAGATCCCTCCGGCGGACGCGGTGGTGGATCCCCACCGTCCGGACTGTGAGTACCCGTTCAAGGGACTGTGCGGTGCGGCGGTCGCCTTTAAGCTGGTGGAGGCGCTCTACCGGGCTTTGGAAGAGGATCCGGGGAGGATCCGGCATCTGATGGAGCATGTGGCCATTGCCACGGTGGGGGATGTGATGGACCTCCAAGGAGAAAACCGGATTTTCGTGAAGACCGGACTGAATATGCTGAAAAGCACCCGGAACGAGGGACTCAAAGCACTCATTGAATGTACCGGAGTACCTGTGGACAAGATCAGCGCCTACCACATCGGTTTTGTCCTGGGACCCTGCATCAATGCCAGTGGCAGACTGGATACGGCCAAGCGCGCTCTGGCCCTTCTGAACGCAAAGGACGCAGAAGAGGCATCCCGTTTGGCGGAGGAATTGAAGGAGCTGAATGACAGCCGTAAGGATATGACAGAGCAGGGCGTGGAGCAGGCCGTGGAGATGATCGAAAATTCCTCTCTGAAAAAGGACAAGGTCCTGGTGGTCTATCTGCCGGATTGCCATGAGAGTATTGCCGGGATCATCGCCGGGCGCATCCGGGAGAGGTATTACCGCCCGGTTTTTGTACTGACCTCCGCAGAGGAAGGAGTGAAAGGCTCCGGGCGTTCCATTGAGAACTACCATATGTTCAAGGAGATGAACCGGTGCCGGGAGCTGTTTACCAGATTCGGGGGGCATAAGCTTGCGGCAGGATTGTCTCTGCCTGAGGAAAATGTGGATGTATTCCGGAAGCGGATCAATGAGCTGTCGGGGCTGACGGAGGAGGACCTGCTCGAGAAGGTATCCATTGACATGCAGCTTCCGATCGCCTATTTATCGCAGAAGCTGGTGGAAGAGCTGGAGCTTTTGGAACCCTTTGGAAAGGGAAACCCCAGGCCTTTATTTGTGGAAAAAAACCTGCGTGTGATATCCCCAAGGATCGTGGGAAAGAACCAGAATGTGCTGAAATTTCAAGTAGAGGATGCCAGAGGGCTTCGGATGGATGCGGTATATTTCGGAGATGTCGGTGCATGCATGGAATATATGAAGCACAAAAGCAAGATGGCGTTTACATATTATCCGTCGGTGAATGAGTATATGGGGAGAAGGAGCCTTCAGATCACGGTGGTGCATTACCGGTAAAGAAAGGCTTTACAATCTGAAAAAAAATGTTATACTTAAAGTTATATTTTGTTTAGAAAGAGCGGCGAAAGTACGCCCCGGTCGGGAGGAAAGCCAGGGTCTGCTCAGGTTACTGCTCAGGAAAGGAAGTGGGGAATTGATATGGCAGGGATAATGGAATACGAAACGATAAATAAAAGTCTTGGTACGGTTGACGGACATGCGGTCATGAATCCTGAGGATTATCAAGACCCTGACGTTTTATATCAGGCATTGGTGAACCGGATCCGGAAGTACCATCCTTCCGCCGATATTACCCTGATCGAGAAGGCGTACCATCTGGCGAAGGAAGCGCATCAGGACCAGGTGCGCAAGTCCGGAGAGCCTTACCTGATCCATCCCATGTGGGTGGGGATCATTCTTGCCAACCTGGAGATGGATAAGGAAACTATTGCGGCAGGGATGCTCCATGACGTGGTGGAGGATACGGATGTGACGCTGGAGGATATCTCCCGGGAATTTGGGGAAGAGGTCGCTCTCCTGGTGGACGGGGTGACCAAGCTGGGACAGCTCAGCTATTCCAAGGACAAGGATAAGCTGGAGATCCAGGCGGAGAACCTGCGGAAGATGTTTCTGGCCATGGCCAAGGATATCCGGGTGATCATCATCAAGCTGGCGGACCGTCTGCATAATATGCGTACTCTGGAATTTATGATTCCAAGGAAGCAGCAGGAAAAGGCAAGGGAGACCATGGATATCTATGCGCCCATTGCACAGCGGCTTGGAATCTCCAAGATCAAGATCGAGCTGGACGACCTGTCGCTGAAGTATTCCCAGCCGGAGGTGTACGGACAGCTTGTCAGCGACCTCAATGAACGGAAGACAAAGCGGGAAGAATTCGTGCAGCAGATCGTGGCAGAGGTTTCCCGGCATATGGAAAATGCCCATATTCATGCGAAGGTCTATGGGCGGGTCAAGCATTTTTTCAGCATTTACAAAAAAATGGTGCTCCAGAATAAGACGCTGGATCAGGTCTATGACCTGTTTGCCGTGCGGATCATCGTGGATTCGGTGAAGGACTGCTATGCGGCGCTGGGTGTGATCCATGAGATGTATACGCCGATTCCGGGCCGATTCAAGGATTATATCGCTATGCCCAAGGTGAATATGTACCAGTCCCTTCATACGACGCTGATGGGACCCTCCGGGCAGCCCTTTGAGATCCAGATCCGGACGGAGGAGATGCATAAGACGGCCGAATACGGAATCGCGGCCCATTGGAAATACAAAGAGAGCGGGGACTCCAGCAAGAGTACGAAAACCCAGGAGGAGGAGAAGCTGAGCTGGCTGCGGCAGATCCTGGAGTGGCAGCGGGACATGTCCGACAACCGGGAGTTTTTAAGCCTGTTAAAGGGCGATCTGGATCTGTTTACGGAGGATGTATACTGCTTCACTCCCAACGGGGATGTGAAAAGCCTGCCCAACGGCTCCACACCCGTAGACTTTGCCTATGCCATCCACAGCGCGGTAGGCAATCGGATGGTGGGAGCCAGGGTGAACGGAAAGCTGGTGACCATTGATTACAAGATTCAGAACGGGGACCGCATTGAGGTGCTGACCTCTCAGAATTCCAAGGGTCCCAGCAGGGACTGGCTCAATATCGTGAAGAGCCCCCAGGCAAAATCCAAGATCAATCAGTGGTTTAAGAAGGAATTTAAGGAAGAAAATATTGTTCGGGGAAAGGATCTGATCTCTTCCTACTGCCGGATGAAATCGATTAATATGGCGGATGTGCTCAAGCCGAAGTACCAGCAGGTGGTCCAGAAAAAATACGGCTTTCGGGACTGGGACGCGGTTCTGGCGGCAGTAGGACACGGCGGGCTTAAGGAAGGCCAGGTGGTGAACCGCCTCCAGGAGGAATACGAAAAAGAGCACAAGAAGGAACTGACCGAGGAGCTGATCCTGAGCAAGATCTATGACAGCGCCAACCAGAAGGTTCATGTGGCAAAGTCCAGGAGCGGGATCATGGTGCGCGGGATCGCGGATGTGGCGGTGCGTTTTCCAAGGTGCTGCAATCCGGTGCCGGGTGATGAGATCGTGGGATTCGTGACCCGGGGCAAAGGCATGACCATCCATCGGACGGACTGCGTCAATATGCTGCACCTCTCCGACGCGGAGCGGGAGCGGCTGATTGATGTGGAATGGGGCGAGACTCCGGAGAACGAGAGCGGCGGACAGTATCTGGCGGAGCTCAAGATCTTCACCGATGACCGCCAGGGGCTTCTGATGGAGATTACCAAGATCTTCACCGAGGGCAAGCTGGATGTAAAGTCTATGAATGTAAGGACGAGCAAAAAGGGAACCGCTACATTTGACATGGGATTTATCGTTCATGGAAGAGAAGAGCTGGATAAGGTGATCGAGAAGGTACGCCAGCTTGACGGGGTGATCGATATTGAAAGAACAGCGGGATAGAAGCGCGCCATCGTTTTGAACAGAAGGCAGGCATGCCTGAATGACACGGAAAGGACGGCAGGTAAATCGGAATTATGATAAAGATTCGAAATTTTGTACTTGGTATGGTGCGTACCAATTGTTATCTTGTGACCAATGAAGAGACCGGACAATGTGTTCTGATCGACTCGGCAGTGTATTCAACGGAAATCACAGAACAGATTCGCGGGGAGGGCCTGGATTTCCAGGGGATTCTGCTGACCCACGGACATTTCGACCACATCATGGGGATCGACGGATTCCAGAAGGAATTTCCGGGGATTCCGGTTTATGCGCACCGGGAGGAGGAAGTACTGCTGACAGATGCATCCATGAATGCGTCTGCGGACTTCGGTAGGCAATATACGTATAGCGGGGCGTCCTATACAGAGGACGGAGGGTGTCTGGAGCTTGCCGGGCTGCAGTTCCAGGTGATCCATACGCCGGGGCATACCATCGGCGGATGCTGCTATTATCTGCCTGAGGAGAAGGTATTGTTCAGCGGGGATACCCTGTTTCGGGAATCCATCGGCAGGACGGATTTTCCAACCGGAAACAGCAGCCAGCTGATGCGTTCCGTCCGGAAGAAGCTTTTTACCCTTCCGGAGGATACGGTGGTCTATCCGGGGCATATGGAGGCAACGACGATTGGGGACGAGCTGAAATACAATCCTTATTTTGAGAGAACAGCTCCTAGGAAAATGAGTGACTTATGAGTATGAATGGATGTAAAGCGGCAGCGGTTTCCTGTAAAGAAACCCTGTATACCTATAACATGTTTCATATGGTAAAAGCCTTTTTTCCGGAGGCGGAGATCAGGCAGACCGTGGATGAAGAGCAGGAACCTCTTGTAAACCTTGTGTTGGACGGAGGTTCTTGTTTTTCCGTGATGCCGGATCTGAGTGTGAAAACGGGAGCGCCGGACAGAGATGAGCGGAAAAAGCAGGTGACCCGGCAGATCTATGACTATCTGGCTGCCTATACGGGGAAGCGGCTTGCCTGGGGGACTCTGACCGGAGTCCGTCCAGTGAAGCTCGCCATGAATCGGCTGAAAGCCGGGGACGGGGAGGAGGAGATCACAGCCTTCCTTCAGCGGGAATATCAGGTTTCCGAAGAAAAGGCACGGCTTGCGGCACGGATCGCAGAGCGGGAGATGGTATTGCTGGACAGGCTGGATTATAAGAACGGATTCAGCCTGTATATCGGCATTCCGTTTTGCCCCAGTATCTGTTCCTACTGTTCGTTCAGCTCCTCGCCCATCGGGCTGTGGAAGGATCGGGTGGAGGACTATCTGGAAGCCCTGTTCCGGGAAATTCAGGCTATCGGGGCTTTGACCTCCGGCAGGCAACCGGACACGGTCTATATCGGCGGCGGAACCCCTGTAACATTGGAAGCGGCCCAGTTGGACAGGCTGCTGTCTCTGGTAGAGGACACTTTTCCTGAGGCCGTATCCGGGAAGGGGCTTTTGGAGTATACGGTGGAAGCGGGGCGGCCGGATGCCATCACGCGGGAAAAGCTGGAAGTACTTCGGCGGCACAAGATCAGCCGGATCTCGGTCAATCCCCAGACCATGCGGCAGAAGACGCTGGACCGGATCGGAAGGCGGCATACGGTGGAGGATGCGGTCCGAAGCTTTTGGCTGGCCCGGGAGCTGGGCTTTGACAATATCAACATGGACCTGATCGCCGGACTGCCGGGAGAAACCGCGGCGGATATGCAGGACACCCTCCGGCAGATCGAGGCCCTCTGTCCGGACAGCCTCACCGTGCATTCCCTTGCAGTCAAGCGGGCGGCGCAGATGGGGCAGGAGAAAAGCGAAGCGTGCAATCTGGAACACCGGGAGATCTCCCGGATGATCCAGGACAGCGCGGATGCGGCAAAACGGATGGGGATGGTTCCCTATTATCTGTACCGGCAGAAAAATATTGCCGGGAATTTTGAAAATGTCGGCTATGCAAGGGCTGACAAGGCCGGGATTTATAATATACTGATTATGGAGGAAGTGCAGACTATTATTGCTTGCGGAGCAGGCAGCGTGTCAAAGCGGGTTTATCCGGACGGGGGGATTGAGCGAAGCGAGAATGTGAAGGATGTGGCTCTATATATACATAAAATAGACGAAATGATTGAGAGAAAACGGAAACTTCTTGAGGGTTAGAAAGAGTTTTTGTTGTACGCTTTTGGAAGTAGTAAGCAACCTGTCGAACCCATTAAGAAGGATTTACCAGAGCCTTGACAGGAATGTTGGGGCTCTTTTTCTTCGGATTCTGAGGTGTAAGAAGAGCAAGGAAGGATAAGTAAGGAAAGATGCTGGATATATTAATTGTAGAAGATAACAAGGAAATCGGTATTTTGCTGTGTGATTTTCTGCGTAAGGAGAATTACACGGTCAGTGTAGCCCGGACCGGGGAAAAAGCTCTGGAATTGTATGAAAAATACGGAGCCAGAGTGATCATTTTGGATATTATGCTTCCCGGAATCGATGGATTTGCGGTTTGTTCAAGGATCAGGGAGACTTCCAATACCCATATTCTGATCGCCAGCGCCAGGGTGGAAAAGAACGATCAATTAAAAGGCTTAAATCTTGGCGCAGACGATTACATTGAGAAACCTTATGACATAGATATTTTAATTGCCAAGATCAACGGTATTTTTAAAAGAAAATATGGTCAGGCAGAGATTGTAGAAGGGAACATCCGATTGAATACTGTGCATCAGACGGTATCTGTAGACGGGCAGAAAAAGGAAGTGACCGAAAAGGAGTTTGCACTGTTAAGGCTGTTGATCGAGAATAAGAATGTAACGATGAAGAAGGAGTATTTGTTCAATTCTGTTTGGGGAAGCGACAGTGATTCGGAGCTTCAGACACTGACGGTACATATTAAGCGGCTTAGGGAAAAAATAGAAGAAGAACCCAGAAACCCTAAGCATATTATCACAGAGTGGGGAGTTGGGTATCGGTTTGAGTAAGTTTAAGATTTTTATGCGTTGGATTGTCCTTGCTGAGATATTGCTCCTATTGTCGGCGAATATACTGTATTTTTATCAAAATCATGACAGCGACGGAAAACTATATCTTGTGGAAGCAAAGCGCGCGATCAAAGAAATAGAAGAACAAAAATCAGAGGCATCGGAAATAGAAGCAATGCGTTTCGATCAGTATGAGACGATCATGGGAATCAGGGAATTTGTTGCAGGAGAAGCCTGTGATTACGAGTATTTAGTGGAAGAAATAGACGGCAAACTGTATCGGATCGAATATGCAGAGGAAAGAAGTACGCATCTGCCTTTGTACATCAATCTCTCGTTGCTGGGGATGATGATCGTGACAAATATTGTGCTGGTGTATGTGTATATAAAAATCTTAAAACCTTTTCAGGATATGAGTGATTTACCTTATGGGCTGGCGAAAGGGAATCTGTCCATGCCTGTAAAAGAAGAAAAAAGCAAGCTGTTTGGACGTTTCCTGTGGGGAATGGACATGCTTCGCGAAAAGCTGGAGGAAACAAAGGAGAAAGAGCTTGCATTTCAAAAGGAGCGGAAGGAATTGATTCTTTCTCTGTCCCATGATATCAAAACACCGCTTTCTTCCATTGAATTGTATTCGAAAGCGTTGTCGGAGGATCTGTATGACACACAGGAGAGAAAGGACGAAGCTTTGCAGGGCATTGCGAGGAATGTGAAGGAAATCAAGGGATACGTGAATGAAATTGTAACAGCATCCAGAGAAGATTTCCTGAATTTGGAAGTGCATATGGGAGAGTATTACCTTTCAGAGGTTATAAAAGCCACAGAAAGCTATTATAAGGAGAAGCTGTCCGTCATCCATACGGAATTTCAGGTGGATGAAATTACAGAATGTCTTGTTAAAGGGGATCAGGACCGTATGGCCGAGGTCCTGCAGAATGTGATGGAAAATGCCATAAAATACGGTGATGGCAAGCGGATCCGCATTTCCTTTGGGGAGGAAGAAGACTGTAAATTAATACAGATCGAAAACTCAGGGCGCAGTCTGAAAAAAGAGGAGCTTCCCAATCTTTTCGATTCCTTTTACCGCGGAAGCAACAGCACCGGCAGGAAAGGGAGCGGCCTGGGGCTTTATATCTGCAAAACATTGATGCGTAAAATGGACGGTGAAATCTTTGCCGGGATGAAGGAAGATCTTTTTTGCGCGACGATCGTCGTCAGAAAAGCATAATGGATATGGAAACCTCAGGGTTAGATTTATTGACTCTGAGGTTTTCTGTATACCATCGTATGCAGAAAGGCTGCCAGTGGCAGGCTTTCTGTATTTAAGGATTATTTCATAATTTTGGTGTTAGTATATCTCTTGCGGAATCGATTCAGAAGCAAGAGAGGAGTAAAAGAATGTATCTGAACATACTGAAAAAGGATTTAAATCGAAAAAGGGCAATGAACATCATTCTTCTGTTATTTATGATTCTTGCCACAATGTTTGTAGCGTCAAGTGTAAACAACATCATAAATGTCACCACGGCACTGGACAGCTATTTTGAAATGGCGGATGCGCCTGATTATGCTGCGGCTGCCATGAATAAAAATCTTGTTGTTGACATTGATGAAACGGTAAGCCAGGCAAGCGCGGTAGATCGTTATGCAACGGAAAACGTATTGTTTTTATCGTCCGACAATTTTATCTATGGGAACGAGGATATCGTCAGCAAGGGTTCGAATCTGGTTCACAGTGACATTTGTATGAATTATTTCCTTTCCGACGGCAGTATCCTTGAAACGGTCAGGCCGGGCGAATTTTATATGTCGGAGGGGGAAGCGGACGCGCGCGGTATTGATGTGGGCGATCAGCTTACCATAGAATGTAACGGCGCGCACCGTGAATTTGTCCTTGCGGATAAAATAAAGGACGCGCTTTTCGGCTCAAAGCAGATGACATTAACCCGTTATATCATAAGCGAGGAGGATTTTGAGAACTTCCTTTCCGCAGAAAACACAGAAGAATATTATGGCGGTACGCTTGTTTACATCTATTCTTCCGATATGGAAACGGCTCTGCCGCAGATCAAACCGCTTGTAGACAACAGCGCTCTCACAATGGACAGAGCCACTATGAAATTCACCTATGTTTTTGATATGATCGTGGTAGGTCTTCTGCTTATGGTAAGCATGATTCTTATTATCATCGCATTTGTGGTTTTACGTTTTACCATTTCCTTTACGCTTTCGGAGGAATTCCGTGAAATCGGAGTCATGAAAGCGATTGGTATCGGCAATTTCAAAATCCGGGGCTTCTACCTTGTGAAATACATGGGGCTTTCTATCATCGGCGCGGCGGTCGGACTTGTCCTCAGCTTCCCCTTTGGTAAAATGCTGATGAGCGTTTCCTCGCAGAACATCATTGTCGGAAATCAGAGTCCGGTTTTGGTAAACATTGTCTGTGCTATCCTTGTCGTCGCGGTCATTTTATGGTTCTGCTATGGCTGTACAGGCAGGGTGAAGAAATTGACGCCCATTGACGCGATCAGAAACGGCCAGACCGGGGAGCGTTTTCGGAAAAAGAGCCTTATGAGTCTGGGGAAATCCAGGCTCCCGATGGCGCCTTTCCTTGCGCTGAATGATATGGTAAGCAGCCCCAGGCGTTATGGCATCATTACGCTCACATTCTTCCTGTGTCTGTCTCTTTTGCTGATCCTTTCGGCAACGGTTTCTACCATGAACAGCGGCAGTCTTGCCGCAACATTTGGATGGGCAGACTGCGATATTTATCTGGACAGTAAAATCATCGCGGAATGTATGCTGGAAGACGGACACGAAAAGCTTGAAAAGCACATCGATGAAATGGAACAGACTCTTGCAGAGCACGGTATTCCTGCAAAATGCTATCAGGAAATGATGTTTATCCTGCCCGCCTCTTTCGGAGAAGACGAGAGCAATATCTGTATCTATCAAGGCACAGGCTCCACAATGGATATGTACGAATACACGGCAGGAACAGCACCGCAGAATACCGATGAAATTGCCATCACTCGGATTGCCGCGGATAAGCTGAACGCAACGATTGGTGATACTGTTACGATCAAAACCATTGACGGAGAGAAGGAATATATCATTTCGGCGTTTTTCCAGTCTATGAATATGCAGGGCAGCGGTATCAGGCTTCACAGCGATGCGTATATCAATTACGTTCAGGCGGCTGCCAGTGTCGATGGTACGCAGATCACCTTTACGGATCATCCTGACAGCAGGGAAATCGAACGGAGAATGGAAGAAATCCAGAGGATTTTTCCTGATTATAAAAATATAAGAACCTGCGCCGAAGCAACCGCGGATATGATCGGTATTGGGGGAGCTCTTGATGCGGTAAAATCTCTTGTAGGGGTTCTCACAATCGTATTAGCCGCACTCATAACCGTACTTATGGAGCGCTCTTTTATCGCAAAGGAGCAGGGTGAAATTGCGCTCATGAAAGCCGTAGGCACACGAAACGGAAAAATCTATGCATACCACACTTTCCGGTTTTTATTCGTGGGTATCATGGCTGTGATGATCGGCGAAATTTTCGCAATGCCCCTGACCCACCTGTGCATTGACCCGATCTTTCAAATGATGGGGATGGAGCTTGCGGTTGACTACGTGATCGATCCTGTTGAAATGTATCTGATCTTCCCTGTAGTCATTCTTGCCACAACAACGGTAAGTGCGTTCCTGACCTCGCTTTACACAAGAAAGATCAAGTCCTCCGACACTGCCAATATGGAATAGGTTTCAATCATTTTGAGTCATTTTGAATTAAGAAAGGAAACGACTATGAATATCTTAGAAGTAAAAGACCTCTGTAAAACATATATCGTAAACAAACGCCAGAACAACGTTTTGAAAAATGTAAGCTTTACCGTTTCTGAAGGCGAAATGGCAGCCGTTATGGGTCCGTCAGGCTCGGGGAAATCCACGCTTTTGTATGCCGTTTCGGGTATGGACTCCATTACAGCGGGCGAAGTAAAATTCTGCGGAAGGAACATTGCAAAAATGGGGGAAAAGGAACTTGCGGATTTGCGTCTGCATGAAATGGGCTTTATCTTTCAGCAGATGTATATGCTGAAAAATCTGACCGTGCTCGACAATATTATTCTTCCCGCGGTACAATCTAAGAAAAATACCGAGACACGTAAGGAAACGGCCCGGCGCGGACAGGATTTCATGCATAAGCTGGGTATTATCGACATTGCCGATAACGACATCAATGAAGTCTCGGGAGGGCAGCTTCAGAGAGCCTGCATCTGCAGAAGCATGATCAACAGCCCGAAGGTTCTGTTCGCGGACGAACCTACGGGAGCCTTGAACAGAACCGCGTCCAATGAGGTGATGGCAGAACTGGTGAAGCTAAACGAAGAGGGAACAACGATCATGATGGTGACCCATGACGCTAAGGTAGCCGCAAAGTGTTCCAGAGTATTGTATATTGTAGACGGCAACATTAAGGGCGAGTATAGAAGCCCGAAAGACTTAGAGACGGAAGAGAAGGACAGGGAGAGACTATTAAATCACTGGCTGTTGGAGCTGGGATGGTAGGTGTATGTTTCCTTCTTTGGCTTCAATGCTTCCAGATTCCAGGCGGGTTGGGGGGCGAATTGTAACGAAATGCTTGACATATCGCATTGCGGAAAATACAATGGTATGTGGAACGGCCGAATGGCAATGATGGGATGCCCTTGGGTATACCTTGTGAAACGGCCGAATGGCCATGATGGGATGCCCTTGGGTATGCCCAGCTGAATTTGGAAGGAAGGACCAATATATTATGGCATTGAAGAAAAAGCCCGTGACCGGGATGAAGGACATGCTTCCGGAGGAAATGGAGATCCGGGATTATTGTGTGGGTCTGATCAAGGAGACCTACAAGTCATTTGGGTTTTGCTCCATCGAGACGCCCTGTGTGGAGCATATCGAGAACCTGTCAAGCAAGCAGGGCGGAGACAACGAAAAGCTGATCTTTAAGATCTTGAAGCGGGGGGAAAAGCTGAAGCTGGATCAGGCTAGGGAAGAGGCAGACGTGGTGGACGGCGGACTGCGCTATGACCTGACGGTTCCCCTTTCCCGCTATTATTCGGCCAACGCCAACGATCTGCCGTCCCCTTTTAAGGCGCTCCAGATCGGCAATGTATGGAGGGCAGATCGTCCCCAGAGAGGGCGGTTCCGGCAGTTTATGCAGTGTGACATTGATATCCTGGGAGAACCCTCGAATCTGGCAGAGATCGAGCTGATCCTGGCTACCACCACGCTGCTCGGAAAGCTGGAATTTCATGATTTTACGATCCGCGTCAATGACCGGCGCTTCTTAAAGGCGATGGCGGCTTACAGCGGATTTGACGAAGCGGATTATGACAAAATATTCATCACCCTGGATAAGATGGACAAGATCGGTCTTGACGGGATCCGGGCGGAATTAGAGGAAAATGGCTATGCGAAGGAATCGGTGGACACATACCTGCAGATGTTTCAGGAGATTACAAATGATGTGGAAGGCGTACGCTGGTGCGGCCAGAAGCTGGAAGGTTATCTCCCGGCGGATGCGGCGGCATCGCTGGAAACGATCATAAGCAGTGTGGAGCGCGCGAAGGAGGCGGATTTTAAGATCAGCTTCGACCCCACGCTGGTGAGAGGGATGTCCTACTATACGGGCACGATCTTTGAGATCTCCATGGATGAATTTGGCGGCTCTGTGGGCGGCGGCGGACGCTATGACGAGATGATCGGAAGATTTACGGGGCAGGCTACCCCGGCCGTGGGATTTTCCATCGGATTTGAGCGGATCGTCATGCTCCTTCTGGAGCGGCAGTACCAGGTGCCAACCGGGAAGGAGAAGAAAGCGTATCTGCTGGATAAGAACCTTCCCCAGGAAAAGTTGCTGGAGATCCTGGAGCGGGCCAGAGAAGAGCGGGGCGCGGGTATGCAGGTCATGATCATGAATATGAAGAAAAATAAGAAGTTCCAGAAGGAACAGCTGGCGCGGCAGGGATATGAGGAGATCGTGGAGATCTGGTAGTTGTCTGGGAAAGAACAGCGCGCAGGCTGCGCTGTCCGTGCAAAAATGAATCAAAATTTCATTATTATTCAGAATATGAATTTAAAGGAGCAGTGAGAGATTATGGCAGAATCAATGAGAGGATTACACCGGACCCACCGCTGCGGCGAGCTCTCGGCGGCAAATGCGGGAGAGCAGGTCACAGTCATGGGATGGGTGCAGAAGAACCGGAATAAGGGAGGGCTTGTGTTTGTAGACGTCCGGGACCGTTCCGGGATCATTCAGGTTGTATTTGAGGAAGGAAAGGCGGACGCGGAGCTGATCGCAAAGGCAGCCGGCCTTCGCTCCGAGTATGTTGTCGCAGTCGCGGGAAGAGTGGAAAAGCGTTCCGGCGCGGTGAATGAGCACATTGCCACCGGGGAGATCGAGGTGATCCCGTCGGAGCTTCGAGTGCTTTCCGAATCCGCCACTCCGCCGTTCCCCATTGAGGAAAATTCAAAAACCAAGGAAGAGCTGCGTCTGAAATACCGTTATCTGGACTTAAGAAGGCCGGATCTCCAGAGGAATCTGATGATGCGCAGCCGGGTAGCGACCCTGACCCGGCAGTTTCTGGCGGAGGAAGGCTTTCTGGAGATCGAGACCCCGATCCTGGGCAAGAGCACGCCCGAGGGGGCGAGGGACTACCTGGTGCCAAGCCGGGTACATCCGGGTAGTTTTTACGGACTTCCCCAGTCTCCCCAGCTGTTCAAGCAGCTGCTGATGTGCTCCGGATATGACCGGTATTTTCAGATCGCGAAATGCTTCCGGGATGAGGATCTGCGCGCGGACAGGCAGCCGGAATTTACCCAGATTGACATGGAGCTTTCCTTTGTAGACGTGGACGATGTAATTGATGTCAATGAGCGACTTCTGGCAAAATTGTTCCGGGACGTGCTGGGTGTGGAGGTGAGCCTGCCGATTCCCAGGATGACCTGGCAGGAGGCCATGGATCGGTATGGTTCCGACAAGCCGGATACCCGGTTCGGCATGGAGTTGGTGAATGTGACCGAAACCGTAAAGGATTTTGATTTTGTCGTATTTAAGGGTGCCGTGGAAAACGGAGGCACCGTGCGGGGGATCAATGTGAAAGGGCAGGGCGGTATGCCCCGAAAGAAGATCGACAAGCTGGTCAGCTTTGCAAAGGACTACGGCGCAAAGGGGCTTGCCTATATTGCCATCCAGGAGGATGGTACGGTAAAGTCCTCCTTTGCGAAATTCATGACCGAGGAGCAGTCCAAGAACCTGATCCGGGCCATGTCAGGAGAGGCGGGAGACCTGCTGCTGTTTGCCGCGGATCAGAACAAGGTGGTCTGGGACGTGCTGGGCACGCTGCGTGTGGAGCTGGCGAAGCAGCTGGAGCTTTTGGATAAGAATGAGTATAAGTTCCTCTGGATTACGGAATTTCCGCTGCTGGAATGGAGCGAAGAGCAGAACCGCTATACGGCCATGCACCATCCGTTTACCATGCCCATGGAAGAGGACCTGCAGTATATTGATTCCGAACCGGGCAGGGTACGGGCCAAGGCATATGATATCACACTGAACGGAAATGAGATCGGAGGCGGGAGCATCCGGATCTATCAGGATGATATCCAGGAAAAAATGTTCGAAGTGCTTGGATTTACGAAGGAACAGGCATACAGTCAGTTCGGCTTTTTGATGGACGCGTTCCGGTACGGAGTGCCGCCTCACGCCGGGCTTGCATACGGATTGGACCGTCTGGTCATGCTGATGGCAAAGGAAGACAGTATCCGGGATGTGATCGCGTTTCCGAAGATCAAGGACGCGTCTTGCCTGATGACGGACGCTCCAGGGGAAGTGGATGAGAAGCAGCTTGCGGAGCTGGGGCTCGACCTGGCGAAAGAGGAGACAAGAGAAGATTGAGTGATCTTGATTTCCATGAGGTAATGAGCCGGATGGTCATGCTTGTAAGGAGATTTGACTTATAGAATGCAAAATAAGGGCGTCGGGAAATGTTGTATACCCACAGTCGTTGTAAGTTCTGATGAACTGCGGCAACAGATTGTAGATCACTGTAATTTCCCGGCAGCCCTTTTTTGTGAATCCGATGCCGTACATAAAATAAAAAACTTCCAAATTACTGGAAGTTTTTTTAGAGCGACAGACGGGGTTCGAACCCGCGACCCCGACCTTGGCAAGGTCGTACTCTACCAACTGAGCCACTGTCGCATCTCTATGTTTTTGTATTCCGTATCGGAACAATACATACTATACTACAAGGATACCGGATTGTCAACAGTTTTTAAAAAATAAATCGTTGGAATTTTTATGAAAAATTCAGACAATTCGTGAAGGCCCGATATTACAGACTCTTCAAGGAAAATTGGATATAAAAAACAGAAAAAATAAAAAAAGCTGGGTCAGACATCGTGCTCTATCTGATCCAGCGAATGGATAAGCAGGTTGGATGCACTTTAGATCATCCAACCGTATAGGCGGTGTTTTTCAGTATACCGGACGAAACAGGGCAGAACAGAGCGTCTATTCTGCTTTGACGTCCAGCACAGGAGCAGGGGCAATATCACCGGCTGCTTTGTATGCGGCCTGGGCCTTAGCGCGTTTTACCTTCAAGGCCTCCGGGGTCAGTTCCGCCTCCGCGCGGGTCATCTCCCTCTGGCTGAGAACATCCCTGGCATCCTCAATGAGCGATTCCTTCACCTGAGATGCCTCCGGCGGTTCTTCATCGCCGTTCTTCACGGCTTTGTCCAGGATCTCCTCTACGGTATCCTGAGCCGGGTCGTCAATCTTCTGTTCAGCTTCCTTGGCTTCCTGTAGATCCTTCTCGGCCTTCAGCCGTTCCTGTTCCGTCGGCAGCTTGGCGTATCTGCCGCTTTCCACAAATTCCCTGGTAGACTGCTGGAGGGCTTCATTCTTCTGATGTTCGCGCATCACCAGCTCAAATTTTTTGTTTTCCGGGATCGCGGGATTGTGCATGATATTGTTGACGGCGCTTAAAGAGCTGGCCGTATGGAGCATCTTCACCCGCTCCACCTCATCCTTGGTCTTGCACCTTTTGAGCTCCTGTTCATACTGCTTCTGTTCGGCCTGCATGGATTTTACATGCTGATAGGCTTCCGGGTCATTTTTCCTCAGATATTCCATCTCATCCGCAGTCAGCCTCTGGCCGCACTTTAATTTCAGATCAATCTGCGCCTGGAGCTTTGCGGAGCCTTCCTTGTTGGCTTGTCTGATCTCATCCGCCTGCTGCTTTACCCAGTCATCAATGCTGGTTGTCCCGTCCGCAGTGAAGTCATTGGTATCCTTTCGCTTCTGCCACTTCATCTGCATTTCCATATTTTTTGTATAAGAGTTCAAAGATTGAACCGCAAAAAAATTCATATGGCACCTCCTCATATTCAAAAAGTCATTACAGCTTCTGTCACGAACACATTCTTATTATAAATATCGGCTGAATACGGGGAAAATATAAGTTCCTATCCGGTTGACTTTTGGGAAAGGGGGGTGTATCGTTAAGGATATCGAAACCTGGATTGGCGGCAAAATAAGAGGGACAGACAGATGGAAGAAAACAGAACGAATATCGGTGAACAGAATAGGGTATCGCTTGTCATGATCGCAGAAGGACTTTTCGTCGGAGTACTGGCCGGTCTGACAGTCATTTTATATCGGGTTTGCCTGAGCTATGCTACAAAGTGGCTGGATAAAGTGCTTCAATTCCTTTATAAGAATCCGGCCTGGTTTGCAGGCTGGTTCGCCGTATTGCTGCTGCTGGCAGTTGTGGTGGGACGGCTTCTGAGGTGGGAGCCTCTGATCGCGGGCGGGGGGATTCCGCAGGTGGAGGCGGAGATTGCCGGAACATTGTCCCGGCGTTGGATGCGGGTAATACCGGCAAAGTTTGCGGGAGGCTTTTTGTGCGTCTTCGGCGGAATGTCGTTGGGAAGGTGCGGACCATCCATCCAGCTGGGAGCCATGACCGGACAGGGTGTCTCCAGATTTCTCAGGCGGGGAGAGGACGAGGAGCGCAGCCTGATGGCCTGCGGAGCCGGGGCCGGGATTGCGGCCACATTTCACGCGCCTCTGGCAGGAATGGTATTTGCTATGGAAGAAATATATCGGGCAGGGAAAACGACGGATTTTATATCCGTGCTGGCGGCTACGGCTGCTGCCGCGTTTTCCTCCAGCCATATCCTGGGGGCTGATCCGGTTTTTCAGTTTCAGCTGACAGCCGTCCTGCCCCAGACCCATTACTGGATGCTGCTTGTGCTGGGGATTCTGATCGGTATGGCAGGGGCATTCTACAGCTGGGCCATGCTGCGCGCACAGAGCCTGTACAAAAAGGCAGGATTCCTGAATGAAACAGGCCGGATGGTGACGGCCTTCTCTGCGGCAGGAATCTTTGCCGTGCTGATGCCCAAGGCACTTGGCAGCGGAAGCTGGCTGATTGGTTCCCTGACAAGGGGGGATATGCTGCTGGGAGCAGCGGTACTGATCTTCCTTGTGAAATTTTTGTTTTCGGCAATCTGCTTTGGCTCCGGCGCGCCGGGCGGGAATATCTTCCCGCTTCTGACGCTGGGAGCTCTGCTGGGCGGTATTTTTGCGCTGGCAGGGACGGAGCTTCTCGGATTGGATCCAATGTATCTGAATAATTTTGTGCTGCTGGCGATGGCAGGTTTTTTTACGGCAGTGGTGCGGGCGCCGGTAACGGGAATCGTGCTTCTGTTTGAAATGTCCGGGCTGGTCAGCCAGCTCTTGTCCCTGTGTATCGTCTGCCTGACCGCCTATGTGGTGTCGGAGCTTCTGCATCCGAAACCGATGAATCAGATCCTGTTGGAGAAAAGTCTGGCGGCGGCACAGGACGAGGCCTGAAAGGGGTCATGATACAGAAAGCCTGTCACTGGCAGCCTTTCTGCATACGATGGTATACAGACCAACAGCCGATTTTGTTCCAGGCAAAATTCAATGGGCTTGAGATATATACATGACAAAAGAGGAAAGTTATGTTATACTTCATTTTAGGGACTGCCGGACATTTCAAACCGGCGGGCAGACAGTAGCAGACAGGCCGTCCGCCGGTGCGGAAGGGCCGGACATGAAGGAGTATAAGAGATGAAAAGAGTATTGCTGAAATTAAGCGGTGAGGCCCTGGCAGGGGAGAAGAAGACAGGCTTTGACGAAAAAACCTGCATGGGGGTTGCGCGTCAAGTGAAGAAGCTGACGGATGAGGGATACCAGATTGCAATCGTGACTGGAGGCGGCAACTTCTGGAGAGGGCGCGCCAGCGAGACGATCGACCGGACGAAGGCAGACCAGATCGGGATGCTGGCAACGGTGATGAACTGTATCTATGTATCAGATATCTTCCGATATGCAGGGATGAGGACAGAGGTATTTACACCCTTTGTTTGCGGGGCATTTACCTCTCTGTTTTCCAAGGATGCCGCTGTGGCGGCGCTGGAAGAGGGAAAGGTGATCTTTTTCGCGGGCGGGACCGGACATCCTTATTTTTCTACGGATACGGGAGCGGTCCTTCGGGCGGTTGAGATCGAGGCGGACGCCATGCTTCTGGCAAAGGCCATCGACGGGATCTATGACAGCGATCCCAAGGTCAATCCGGACGCGAAAAAGTATGATGAGATCTCCATCCAGGAGGTGATTGATCAAAAGCTTGCGGCGGTGGATCTGACGGCATCGATCCTCTGCATGGAGAACCGGATGCCCATGCTGGTATTTGGGCTGAACGAGGAGGAGAGCATCGTCAGGACCATGAGCGGCAGCTTTACAGGGACGAAGGTTACGGTTTAGTGACGGGAATCAATACGGAAGAACTGTACGCCGCTTCATAAGTAATACGCGAGAGCATCCCATTTTGGCCGCTTGGCCGTTTCATAAGGTATACCCAAGGGTATCCCATTATGGCTATTTGGTCGTTTCATAAGGTATAAAGTACAGAAAAATTTTACGTAATATATCAATCCAAGGAGGACAGGAAAATGGATGAAAAATTAAAGGTATACGAAGAGAAGATGACAAAAACCATGAAGAATCTGGGCGGAGAGCTGGGAGCGATTCGTGCCGGACGGGCAAATCCGCATGTTTTGGACCGAATCGTGGTAGACTATTACGGAACCCCGACCCCGATCCAGCAGGTAGCCAATGTTTCCGTGCCGGAAGCGCGTATGATCCAGATCCAGCCATGGGAGAAAAATATGCTCAAGGTGATCGAGAAGGCGATCCAGATATCCGACTTGGGGATCAACCCCACCAATGACGGCTCCACGATCCGTTTGGTATTTCCGGAGCTGACGGAGGAGCGCAGAAAAGATCTGGCGAAGGACGTGAAGAAAAAAGGAGAGGCCGCGAAGGTAGCCATCCGCAATATTCGTCGGGATGGAAATGACGCATTCAAGAAGCTCAAAGGGACCGAGGTTTCCGAGGATGAGATTAAGGATCTCGGGGAACGTCTCCAGAAGCTGACGGACAAGTATATCAAGGATGTGGATAAAGAGGTAGAGGCGAAGACGAAAGAGGTTATGACGGTATAATTGCATGGGGGCTTGAGAAATCTGTGTATGCTTGAGGCATGGTATCTCAATCCCCTTTTGCTGTGAATGGAGGGAAAGCGAGATGAACGTACCGAAGCATGTGGCAATCATCCTGGATGGAAATGGCCGCTGGGCCAGGTCAAAGGGAATGCCGCGCAATTACGGACACGCTCAGGGAAGCAAGAATGTAGAACGGATCTGTGAGGAAGCATGGCGGATGGGGATCAAGTACCTGACGGTCTATGCGTTTTCCACGGAGAACTGGCAGCGCCCAAAGTCGGAAGTGGATGCTCTGATGAAGCTGCTCAGGAATTATATGAAAACCTGCCTGAAAACGGCGGAGAAAAATGATATGAAGATCCGGGTCATCGGGGATATCCATCCCCTGGATGAGGATATCAAAAAACGGATACTGGAGCTGGAGGAGGCGAGCCGGAACAACGGCGGCCTGAATTTTACCATCGCTCTGAACTACGGAAGCCGGGATGAGATGATCCGTGCGGTGAAGCGGCTGGCGCAGGACTGTGTGGATCAGAAGGTGAAGCCGGAAGACATTGACGAAAAGCTGTATGCCGCTTATCTGGATACCCGGGAGCTGCCGGATCCGGACCTGCTGATTCGGACGAGCGGAGAGCTTAGGCTGTCCAATTATCTTTTGTGGCAGCTTGCATATTCGGAATTTTATTTTACCGATGTTCCATGGCCAGATTTTACAAAAGAGGAATTGATCCGTGCCATCGAGCATTATAATAGTAGAGAGCGGAGATTCGGCGGAATAAAGGAGGGGCAGGATGTTTAAGACAAGGCTGTTGAGCGGGATCCTTCTGGTCATCCTTGCGCTGCTTACGATCATTTCAGGCGGGACGGTGCTCTGGGTTACGGTGGCGCTGATCAGCTGGATCGGAATGCGGGAATTGTATAAGCCCTTCCACATAGAAAACGCGCTGCTCGGAATCTGCGGGTATCTTTTCGGAATCCTATATGACGGGCTGCTGCTGGCCATGGGCGGAGGATACCTCCCGGTAGAATCCAGAGACTGGTTTCTGGGGCTCATCATGGCCCTGGTCATTTCTCTGATGGCGGTGATGGTATTTTCCTATCCGAAATATCACGCGGATCAGCTGATGGCGGCATTTTTCGGGGTGTTCTATGTGACGGTGATGCTGTCCTATATTTATCAGATCCGGGTGATGCCGGGCGGCGCGTTCACTGTGTGGCTGGTATTTATCTGTTCCTGGGGATGCGACACCTGCGCGTATTGCACAGGGATGCTGATCGGAAAGCATAAGATGGCGCCGAAGCTCAGCCCCAAAAAATCCGTTGAGGGCGGGATCGGCGGTGCTGCCGGGGCAGCCCTGATCGCCGTGCTCTATGGTCTGGCCATCAATCACTGGGGAAATGCGAATGTAAACGTGCTTTCCTTTGCGGTGATCGGCGCGGTCGGCGGGATGATCTCTCAGGTGGGGGATCTGGGGGCTTCCGCGATCAAGCGGAATTACGGAATCAAGGATTACGGGAAACTGATCCCGGGCCACGGCGGGATTCTGGACCGGTTTGACAGCGTGATCTTTACGGCACCGATCATTTATTATCTGGCGGTGCTGATCTCCTGAGATGAAATGCAAAAGAGGATGTGAACAGATGAGTATGAAGAAAATAGCGATTCTGGGGTCTACCGGTTCCATCGGGACTCAGACGCTGGAGGTTGTGAGAGAGAACGGGGATATTGAGGTCTTGGCTTTGGCCGCAGGCAGCAATATCACGCTGCTGGAAGCGCAGATCCGGGAATTTGGTCCGAAGCTTGCGGCGGTATGGTCAGAGGAAAAGGCCAGGGAGCTGAAAAGCCGCGTCCGGGATCTGGACGTGAGGGTGGTATCCGGTATGGATGGACTTTTGGAAACCGCGGCAATGCCGGAGGCGGAGATCCTGGTCACGGCCATCGTGGGGATGATCGGGATCCGTCCCACCATTGAGGCCATCAAGGCCGGCAAGGACATTGCCCTTGCCAATAAGGAAACCCTGGTCACTGCAGGGCATATCATCATGCCTCTGGCAAAGGAGCGGGGGGTGTCCATCCTTCCGGTGGACAGCGAGCACAGCGCGATCTTCCAATCACTCCAGGGAGGACAGCAAAAAGCGCTGCATAAGATCCTTCTGACGGCTTCCGGCGGCCCCTTCCGCGGAAAGACCCGGGCGGAGCTGGAGGAGATCCAGGTGGAGGATGCCTTGAAGCACCCTAACTGGGAAATGGGCAAAAAGATCACCATTGATTCGTCTACCATGGTGAACAAGGGGCTGGAGGTCATTGAGGCAAAATGGCTCTTCGGCGTCAGTGTGGACCAGGTGGAGGTGGTGGTGCAGCCCCAGAGCATCATCCATTCTATGGTGGAATATGCGGACGGGGCGATCATTGCGGAGCTGGGGACACCGGATATGAAGCTGCCGATCCAGTATGCCCTGTATTACCCGGAACGGCGGTATCTGCCCGGAAAGCGGCTGGATTTTTCCCTGCTTTCCCAGATTACATTCGAGAAGCCGGATCTGGAGACCTTTTACGGGCTGAAGCTGGCTTTTGAAGCCGGAAGGAAGGGGGGCTCCCTTCCTACGGTATTGAATGCGGCCAATGAAGCCGCGGTGGCTATGTTTTTGGAGAGAAAGATCAAGTACCTGCAGATTCCGGAAATGATCTGCTGCTGCATGGAGCGGCATCAGAATATTGCGGATCCGACAGTGGAACAGATCCTGGAGACAGAGCAGGAGACGTATGCGTATATTGCGGGGAGAGACTGGAAATAGTTTTGCCTTTGTGTGCAGGAAATGATTCGTAAATGTCTAAGCGTTAAAAAATGAAGAGGTGGTAATATCAATGGGAATTGTCATAGCGATACTTTTGTTCAGTGGAATTGTAATCTTCCATGAGTTGGGGCATTTTTTGCTGGCAAAGGCAAATAAAATACATGTGGATGAATTTTCACTGGGGCTGGGGCCCACTTTGTTCGGAAAAGTGATCGGCGGAACAAAATTTTCGCTGAAGCTCCTTCCCTTCGGCGGGGCATGTATGATGGGAGAGGATGAGGCGGAGGAGACTCCGGCTCCTTTGCCAATGGAATCTCATCTCCATAGTGCGGATGCGCAGGGTATGTACGGCATGGAAGGATCGGCATCCGATTTTGGCGGGGAAGCGATCTCCCGAACATCTGCGGACGGTGCGGCAGCGAAACCGGATGAAGGCAGCTTTAACAGCAAGTCGGTCTGGGCAAGAATCTCCGTGATCGCGGCAGGTCCCATCTTTAATCTGATCCTGGCCTGGATCTTCTGTGTGATCCTGGTTGCCTGGGTCGGATATCGGGCTCCGGTTATAGGAGAAGTATCGGACGGATATTCCGCCAAGGAACAGGGCATTCGGGCCGGGGATACGATCACGGGAATCAACGGGAAACGGATCCATCTCTGGAATGAGATCACGCTGGCCAACCTGATGAACAGTGAAGGTGGCGAGATGGAGATCACTTATCTGCGGGATGGAAAGGAGACCACTGTCGTACTGGAACCGCGGGCACTGGAAGGGGACATGAATAAACGGCTGGGTATCACCAGCACAGCGGAGTCGGTCAGGCCCGGTTTCCTGGGTTCCCTGCAGTACGGCGCCTATACGGTCAGATATTGGATCCATTATACCATTGACTGCCTGAAAATGCTGATCGGCGGTAAGGTGGGGATCCAGGATATGTCCGGCCCGGTAGGGATCGTGGACGCGGTAGATGAGACCTACCAGAGTTCCAGGTCTGCGGGGATGAAGATATTGATATTAAATCTGCTGGATTTTGCCATTTTCTTGACCGCCAATCTGGGGATCATGAACCTGCTGCCGATTCCGGCTCTGGACGGAGGACGGCTGGTATTTCTGTTCGTGGAAGCCGTGCGCGGGAAGCGGGTTCCGCCGGAAAAGGAAGGAATGGTGCATTTTGCGGGGCTGGCCGTGCTGATGGTGCTGATGGTCGTGGTGATGTATAATGATATTGTGAAGCTGCTGTGAGCGGAATGCCTTGAATGCTAAGGAGAAAAATGAGTACTCGCAGAGAATCAGACATATACATGGTGAAAGGTACTTTGCGGGAGTGCTTAAACTATGATGGAAGTAAGGGGAAGATATGACAAGAGAGGAATTCAGAACAATAATGGAAATGGTGCGGATGATTGTGGACGGCAGTAAAGATAAAGAGGATGCCTTGAGGAAGATTGACAGCCTGACAATTCTACAAGGAGGCGACAAGAGCCAGGAAAAAAGTGAGTAGAGGCCAGGCATTTTTGATCATTTACTGCATAGAAGATCATATCTGTATATCAGGCTGGAATTGAGAATTTCCAGTTTTTTACGACAGTGAGTGGGGAAAAAACTATGGTTTTTTCCCCACTCATTTCCATTCTGCATTCTAATACAACTCCAAGGAAATTCACAAAAAATATCCGAAAAATGTATAAAAACCACACAAATCAAACGTCATTTTCTGTAAATCACCCAAATCATATTAACACATCAAAATTAATTTTTCAATACCTTTTGGGGAATAAACCATGGTTTATTCCCCACCTGAAAGCCTTAAAAATGCGGGATACAACGGAATTTCAGAAACAGGATGAAAGAAAAAAATCCGGAATAACAGCGGAAATGAATCCCACAAAAGCGGAAGAGGTATAAGGATTGCTGTAGTATTTTTTCTGGTTTGTCCATATCCTGCTGTCCTGAGATAAGCCAAATATCCCTCAGACTGCCTTCCGGCAGAGACTCGGAAACGCAAAGGAGCAGATGGCGATGTGGTATGTGATACAGACGAAAACAGGCCAGGAAGAACCCATCCGCCGGCGCGTGGAGAGGATGCTTCCGGATCATTCCTATGAGGAATGCAAGATCCTGTATTACGTAAAAAAGAAGAAATATCTGGGAGAGTGGCATGAGGAACGAGAGCGCCTCCTGCCCGGATATATGTTTCTGGTGACAGATGATCCAAAGCCGGCAGGCGAAGCCCTCGGCCGGATGACAGAGTACACAAGGCTCCTTGGAACCGGCACAACCTTCTGTCCGATCCGGCCGGAGGAGGAAGAGCTTCTCATTCGGCTGACCAATGGAAAGAATGAGATCGGGATGTCCTATGGGGTCATTGAAAAAGGAATCTTGAGAGTCCAATCGGGCGTGCTCACCGGAATGGAATCCAGAATCAAGAAGATTGACCGTCACAAGCGAAAGGGCTTTATCAGTATGAGACTGGACGACAAGGAAAAGTTGGTGGGCGTGGGTCTGGAAATCACGGAGAAGTCTTAATATGTGGTACGTCATACAGGTCTATACCGGACGGGAACTGGAAATCGCGCAGCAATGCCGTGACAGGGTGATGGTCGATGGTGAGGATGTATTTGTCCCGCTGGCGGAACGGTGGACGAAGATTCGCGGGGAACGGACACTGATCACATCCAGGCTGTTTCCCGGGTATGTGTTTATTGAGACGGATCAGATTGAGGACTTTTATCAACGTCTGAATCGGATCTATGCGATGACGAAGGTGCTGCGGACCGGAGAAGAGATGACACCGATCCAGAAGGAAGAGGAAGCGTATCTGAGGAGACTCAGCGGAGATGAGCATATAGTAAGATACTCGGAAGGGTATATGGAAGGCGACAGGCTGGTGGTGACTTCCGGGCCGCTGAAGGATTTTGAAGGAAACGTGAAGAAGATCCTGCGGCATAAGAGGCTGGTGGTGATGAAGGTTCCATTGCTGGGACAGGCGGTAGAAGTGACGCTGGGGCTGGGGGTTGTGGAGAGAAGATGACGGGAAATGTTCACACCTATGGCAGTCACAAGAATAAATACAGACAGTGACAGATTTTGGTATAAATAGCGTTTCAAAAATGAAATTATCGGAAGCATTTGACGTTTCGCGCGCTGTGCTTAAGGTAATGGACAGAAAGATCAGGGATTCGGAATATAAAAATATTCCGGAATGGCGAAGCATGCCTGTTTTACAAGCTTTCAAGTGAAACAGGCGGCTTTCTTTTTATGCTTTATGATATTGTAATTTGGGGATAAGGTTGGTACGTTGATTTGGGAATAAAAAAAGAGAAAAGTACAGATAGAAATTTTAAAATGGCGGCTGCAGCCCTGTTGGGGTTGTATACAATAATACAAGCTTTGGAGAAAAAGGCAGAGGATTCAAATGGAATTGATGAGGGAAACCCGTATCTTTCACGGCAGACAGAATGTGAGAAAGGATGCGGAAATCCGAAGTGCATTCCAGGTGTTTATGAGAAGCTTGTAAAATCTGTGATAGACAAAACGTTGGCATTCGGGGGGCTGGTTATTCTTGCGCCTGTATTTGCTTTGATCTCTCTAGTAATCTATATCGACGACCCGGGGCCTGTGCTTTTTACACAGAAACGTGTGGGAAAGGACAAGCATTTCTTTTCCCTGCATAAATTCAGATCCATGAAGATGTCTGCGCCCCATGATGTCCCGACCCATCAGCTTTCCGATCCGGAGCAGTATATCACAAGGGTGGGAAAATTTCTCAGGAAGACGAGTTTAGATGAATTACCTCAGATATGGGATATTTTCTGCGGGAAGATGAGTGTGATCGGGCCAAGGCCGGCACTTTGGAATCAGGGGGATCTGGTGGAGCAGAGAGAGAGGTATGATGCGAACTCGGTTCTTCCAGGGCTGACAGGACTGGCACAGATTAAAGGCAGGGATGAGCTGGAGATCGTGGATAAGGCAAAATTGGATGGTGAATATGTGAAGATACTGAGACAGGGCGGGATGAAGGCCCTGTTTTTTGATGGGAAATGTTTTTTGGATACGATCCGGAGCGTACTGAGATCGGATGGTGTCGTGGAGGGCGGGACGGGAGAGAAGAGCAGGAAGTTGAGCATAGGGTCAGGTCGATATTTAATTTAAAGAAGAGTCAGGTGGTTGTGATTTGAAAATTTTAGTTACAGGCGCAAATGGGTATCTGGGAAAAGGAGTTGTGAAGCAGCTCTTAGATGATGGGATACATGTAATTGCTACTGATTTTAAAGATGATTTGATTGACAAAAGAGCAGAGATAAAAACTGCGGATTTGTTTTGTATTGAAAACCCATATCAATATTTTGAGTGTCCTGATGTGATTCTTCATATGGCGTGGAGGGACGGATTTGTTCATAATTCTGTAAATCACATTCAGGATCTGTCCAGTCATTATGAGTTTATGCGAACCATGATTGAAAGCGGTGTGAAGCGTGCGGCAGTGATGGGGTCTATGCATGAGGTGGGATTTTTTGAGGGCAGTATCAATGAAGCTACGCCATGTAATCCGCAAAGCCTGTACGGAATCAGTAAGAATGCGCTTAGAAGGCTGGTAGAGTTGAAATGTAAAGAATATGGAACAGTATTTCAGTGGTTGAGAGGATTTTATATTGTTGGCAATACAGCGGATGGATGTTCTATTTTTTCTAAAATTGTTCAGGCAGATGATGCCGGAAAGAAGGAATTTCCATTTACAATGGGATTGAACCAGTTCGATTTCTTAAATTATGATGTGTTTTGTAAATGTGTGGCAGATACAGTTGAACAGGAGAGGGTTGACGGAGTTATAAATATCTGTTCGGGGCGTCCGGAAAAGCTGGCGGATCGTGTAGAGCGGTTTATTCAAGAAAATCAGTTTCAGATCACATTAAAATATGGAGAATTTCCAGATCGACCATATGATTCTAAAGCGATTTGGGGGGATGATTCAAAAATTCGGTGTATTGAAAAAGAAAAGGGAATATAAAAAAGCTAATGGAAGAGACGAAGTTTGATGGGCTGACAGGAAAGAGAATCTTATTCTTCTCGCCAGCCTTTTTTGGATATGAGGATAAAATAAAGAAAAAAATGTTGGAATTGGGTGCAGAGGTTGATTCATTTGATGAGAGATCTGTAGTGAGTGCATTCGGACGTGCTCTGCTCAAACTAAACCGGAATATTTTTCATCAAAGAACTGAGAACTATTATGCTAAAATCCTGTCTATCGTTAAAAAGGAGAATTATGACTATGTTTTATTTGTAAAATGTGATATGCCTACGGAGCGTATTTTAAAGACCTATCGAAAATACTTTAAAAAGGCAAAATTTTGTCTGCATATGTGGGATTCAATTAAAAATATACCCGGTATTGAGAAGAAATTTAAGTATTTTGATTTTATCAGCAGCTTTGACCGCATGGACTGCAAAGTGTATCCGGAGTTACATTTTAGGCCTCTATACTATTGTGATGAGTACAGGAGAGAGGAAAATGCAGCGGAAGAGTATGATTATGACCTCTGTTTTATAGGTACAATCCATTCCGACAGATGGAAGATTTTGAAAGAATTGAGGAAACAGTCAGAAAAGAAAAATCTTCGTGTATTTTATTATCCTTATCTCCAAAGTAGATTTATATATTATTTCTATCGGCTTATCAAGCCGGAATTTTGGGGAACGCCAATGGATGAATTCAGGTTTGAAAAATTATCCGGCGATATGATTTCTGAAAAGGTAGAGAAATCAAGAGCTGTAATAGATATTCAGCATCCAGGACAGACCGGGCTTACAATTCGGACGATTGAGATGATAGGTATGAATAAAAGATTAATTACAACGAATCAGGATATAAAGAATTATGATTTTTATGATCCAGAAAACGTTTGCATTATGGATCGTAGAAATCCTGTTATGAATATGAATTTTAAATTGGATTATAAACCACTAAATAAAGCGTTGTATCATAAATATTCATTGGAAGCCTGGATATATGAGGTGCTGGGAAGTGAGAAATAAATATAGCTTTAGTGAACTATTGAAAACAGTGTATTCTCTTATATTAACTAAGCTGATGATACCGCAGGCACGGTTGGTCAGGCGTCCGGTTTATATTAGAGGGCAGAGAAGCCTTTCAGGCTGTAAAGGATTGACGATAGGCCGCTTTAGCAGATTTGATCTTGAAGGAACTAAAGAGACTCTATTTATAGGAAAAGATTGTGAAATAGGAGATATGACACATATAGTTGCACATGAGAAAGTTGTAATTCGTGATAACGTCCTCATTGCTTCAAAATGTTTTATTAGTGATACAAACCATGGGACTTATAAAGGGGAGATTCAGGATGCACCCAATATAAAGCCGAATGCCAGGAAGTTAAGAACATCATCGGTAGAGATTGGAAGTAATGTGTGGATAGGAGAAAATGCTGTCATACTTGCTGGAAGTAAGATTGGCGATGGATGCATTATTGGAGCGAATAGTGTTGTGAGCGGTACTATTCCTTCATTTACTATTGTAGGAGGCGTTCCGGCTAAAATACTCAAACAATATGATGAGGTTACTAGGAAATGGGTAAGGGCTAATATAGATTAGGCATAAGTGTTTATGAAAGTAATATATTCAATGTATAATTGAGATTAGCAATCAGTGATTGAAACAGCCCATACCAGTAACAAAAGGAACGATTTGTTGGACCGCCTTCAGGCGGAACCATAACGCGCCTTGGAAGGGTAACTCTAGAAGACAACCCTCAGAGCTGATGGTTAAGCACGCTGGTCATGATTAGAAAACGAGAAGGGGTCATTATGAGTTTCAGGAGTATGAGGTATATGATGCTGAATTAAAAGAAGGGATGATAGAACATAGAGAGGTTTATCTTTATTATGAGATATAGTGTCTTAGAAAATATAACTATTTAGTTTGAAGGAATATGTATAGAAAGAAGTAAGGATTAGGTGAAAAATGATATCGGTATGTATGGCTACATATAATGGCAGCAAATATATTAGAGAGCAGATTGATTCGATATTAAGCCAAATAAAAGAAGATGATGAACTAATTATATCGGATGATGGATCAACAGATGCGACTTGTACTATTATAAAGGCCTATAAAGATGATAGGATTAAATTGCTTCATGGGAATTTCCATGACTATACCAGAAATTTTGAAAATGCACTAAAATATGCTCAAGGCGACTATATTTTTTTGGCAGATCAAGACGACATATGGATAGATGGTAAAGTTCAAAATTGTTTAAAAGTACTGGAAAATAATAATTGTGATTTAGTAGTTACGGATGCAATCGTTACGGATAATAATTTGAATATAATTAAAGATTCATATTTTGAATATTGTCATGTGAAGAATGGATTTCTCGTAAATTTGTTAAAGAGTAGATATGTTGGAGCGTGCATGGCTTTCCATAGAAGAATGCTGGATGTGTATTTACCAATTCCAGGAAATAGTAAATATATTGTTCATGACTATTGGATTGCATGTATATCTGAATTGAAAGGAAAAGTTATTTTGCTTCATGAACCATTAATGTATTATAGGCGTCACGCAGGCACAGCATCACAAGGGATAGAAAAACGATCGAAGAAAGGAATATGGGAAAAATTATATAAACGTATTTATATATGTATTTACATAGTTCGAAGAATAAAAAGTTTATAACGTATGAATTGTATATGATTTATAACGAGTCTTACATAAGTAAACGGGTGAGGATGTGATGTAATGCTAAATCCATTTTATTATTATTCTCTTACATGGGGAGCGGTAATCTTATTATATCAAATCCCTATGACAAAATATAACCAAGGTTTAGAAATCGGCTTACTTTTCTTTTTTTTAAGCACAATTCTGTGTTCCCTTTTACTGGGAATAAAGTATAGAAATATATTCAGATTTAAAGAAGTTCAAAATGAAAAATTAACACTATTTCCAGTTCTGCTTATTGCAATAGGTTATGCAATAGAGTTTGTAAATGCCGGTTTTATTCCCTTTGTTGCGTTTTGCACTGGAACTGCAGAGTATGGAGACTTTACTGGAATGAAAGGGCTTCATGTTTTGATAACTGGAGCTGGGAGCTATTATGCGATCAAGTATTATTATTTTGCACTTTGTACTCTCAAAAAGAGACGGAAATACTTAACAGCATTTGTTTTAATATTGGGCTTTATTTTATTGACATTTACAAGAAGCCAGCTGATTTTTATAGCAGCTGTAGCAGCGATTCTGACATTAAGCTATGCGGAGTCTAAAAAAAAGCTTACTTTTAAGGGAAAGGTATATCTAATAGTCTTTGCCCTTTTTTTATTGTATATGAATGGAGGGCTGGGGAATCTCAGACAAGGATTCTCTTGGAATGATTCGAGTTACATTACAGGAATGGGAAAATTCTATTGGTGGCCTCCAATCGTTCCGGATGTTTTTAAGTGGGCATATTTGTATATTATTACTCCGATTGCAAATTTGAATTATAATGTTCAAATTTCTAATATCAGTGGAAACCTTTCAGGATTTTTGGCAGAACTTGTGCCGGAATCATTGGGAAATAGGATATTTCCTATGAGTCAAATGAAAACAGAATTGCTTGCCAGTTATTTTACAGTGTCAACTGGATGGAGTAAGGCATATATCAATTGTGGGATGCTTGGAGTATATGCATTGTACAGTTTTACAGTATTACTATTTTTAGTATGTATTAGTCATTATTGCAGAATAAATGATAAAAAAAATATGACGCAATTTCTGGCTCTATATTCCGGATTATATATTTTTATGTTTTTTACAAATACATTTGTTTCCATGTCATTTTCATTGGTTCTATGGATTTATTTATTTAAGATTTTCTTATCACATTGGAAAAAGGTTAGAATTGTCAAAAAGAAAGCTCTATACTTTTCAAGAATAAGGGGGTCTATAGGGTGAATAAAAAAAATAATATAAAGTTTCCTCTAATAACAGTGTTGATTTGTACGTATAATAAATTTGACTATCTGAAAGGATCTATTGATTCAGTTTTGCAACAAGAATATCCCTGTTTAGAATTAATTGTAGCTGATGATGCTTCAAAAGATTTCCCGAAAACACAAATTGAAGAGTATATAAATAACAATAAAAATGAAAATATTTCGAATTTTACTGTATATTCAAATTCAAAAAATTTAGGTACAGTGAAAAACTTAAATAATGGAGCAAAACGTGCATTAGGAAAATACATTATTTTTATGGCTGGTGATGATGAATTTTATGATTCGGCAGTATTGGAAAGAGTTGTATGTGAGGCGGAAAGAAGAAATTGTGGTTTGCTTATTACAATGAGATTGGTTAGTGATGAAAGTTTGCGGCCTTTATACTTTTTGCCGCATAGTAAGTCTGTAAAAAGAATATTAAGATTCAACAATAATTTACAGCAGTATGAAGCCTTTGTATCTTCTATGGATTATAATATGGCCTCTGGAAGTGTGTTTTGCCTGAGAAGAAATATATTTGAAAACATGGGACGGTACGATGAAAAATATCATTTATGGGAAGATGGACCTTTTTTAGAAAAATATTTGTGGAAGTATAAGCTGGAATTTGCATACGATATTATTTCTGTGCGTTATAGAACAGGAGGCGTTTCTGATTATAATGTGATAAATCCTTTACTAAAAAAGGATGAGGGGGTGTATCGTATTACAGATAGAATCAAGCATATTGATGAAGTGTCCAGATGTACCAAAACATATATTAGAATGAGTAATCTGGCGGATGAAAAGAAGATGGTTGATTTTATAAAATTAGGAATTACTCATCCTATATGCCTTTTAAACAAAATGATATATCGTATCAGGTTGGCAATCTATAAAAGAATAGATGAAAAAATGATTAGCGGGGAATTACAAAAATATGCAAGTAATAAAATACATGTTCCAGCCCCATGGTGATGATAGAGGACAGCTTGTTGCGCTGGAAGAATTTAGAGATATTCCTTTCCAAATAAAGAGAGTTTATTATATGTATGATACAGTTCCGGACGTTGTAAGGGGACATCATGCACATAAGGCTTTGGAACAAATTCTTATATGCATTCATGGAAATTGTAAAATAAGACTGGACAATGGAATAGAGAAAAAAGTTGTGCCTCTCGAAAAACCATACGAGGGGCTTTATGTTGCCAACAATATGTGGCGTGAGATGTACGACTTTTCACCAGATGCAGTTCTTATGGTACTTGCGTCTGAATTGTATGATGAGAGTGATTACATAAGAGATTACGATGAATTTAAAAAATATGTGAAGGAGAATCCATCTGATGGGTGAAAAAGTTGAAATTCCATTTTCTACTGTCAAGCCAATGCATGACGAAATTAGAGAAGAACTTGACCAGGCATATGATCGGGTTATGGAAAATGCCTGGTTTATCCAGGGAAAGGAATGCGAGGCGTTTGAAAAAGAATATGCCGAATATATTGGCACGGATTATTGTGTCGGCGTAGCTACAGGATTAGATGCGATCTATCTAATTCTAAAAGCAATGGGGATTCAAGCGGGGGATGAGGTGATTGTCCCATCAAATACATTTATTGCAACTGCTTTAGCAGTATCTTATGCTGGAGCAACGCCAGTATTTGTTGAGCCGGAGATCAGTACCTACAATATAGACGTAAATTTAATTGAAAAGAAAATCACAAAACATACAAAAGCTATTATTGCGGTACATCTTCAAGGCAGAACTTCTGATATGGATCGTATCCATGAAATTGCACAATCGTATGGCTTGAAAGTGATTGAGGATGCGGCACAGGCTCATGGGAGTAAATATAAAGGAAGGATGGCCGGATCACTTTCTGATGCTGCGGCATTCAGTTTTTATCCGGGGAAAAACCTTGGAGCATTGGGGGATGGCGGATGCATCACAACAAATGACAAAGCCCTTGCAGATCAAATAAGAGCTTTGGGGAATTATGGATCGGATTACAAATATCACCATATTTATAAGGGAACTAATAGTCGTTTAGATGAAATGCAGGCTGCTTTTTTACGGGTGAAGCTGCGACATCTTGACCGATGGAATAAAGAACGACAGCATATTGCAAAAAGTTACTTATCTGAAATTAAAAATCCGTTAATTATTTTGCCGCCAGATACGACAGAAGAATATGAGCATGTTTATCATCTGTTTGTTATAAGGTGTCAAAAAAGAGATGCTTTAGAAGCGTATCTTAGAGATCAAGGGATAGGAACAGTAAAGCATTATCCTATTCCGATGCATATGCAGCAGGCATACCTAGATTTGAATATGAAAGAAGGGGATTTGCCAATTGTGGAAGAAATTAGCAGAACTGTTTTGAGCATTCCAATCTATTATGGAATGACAGAAAAAATGGTAAAAAACGTAGTGAAGATCATAAATGAATTTGTGTACACTGATATATATTAGATTTTTTCTAAACCTTTGATTAAAAAGGCTATCTAAATAATTATAAGAAAAGGGTTGAAATGAAGATAAGAAAACTGGAACTAAAAGATGCAAAAGCGATGCTCGCATGGATGCATGACCAAGATGTAGTAAGAAACCTATCTACAAATTTTGCAGATAAATCAATAGAGGATTGTAATAATTTTATTCTTGAAAGCTGGAATGATAAGTTGAATATACATATGGCTATTGCCGATGACCAGGATCACTATCTGGGGACAGTCAGTCTGAAACATCTTACATGTGATAATGCAGAGTTTGCAATAACCATAGGAAAATCGGCAATGGGGACGGGCATATCTGCTTTGGCGATGAAGGAGATATTAAGATTAGGATTTGAGGAAATTGGATTAAAAGAAATTTATTGGTGTGTATCACCGGAAAATAGAAGAGCAATTCAGTTTTATGATAAAAATGGCTATCATAGAACATCCATAGGAAAACATTCTTTCCCATGTGAAGGGTATTCTAAAAAACAAATCCAGGAATTTATTTGGTATCTTGAAAAGAGCTCTTTGGATTAAAATGATAAAAAATGAAGGGTTGCACAGTGATTCGTAATTATCTAAAGCAATATAAAAAGATGCCGCTGACAGTCAGAGCGGCTTTAGCTTATACAATTTGCAGTATTCTGCAGCGTAGCCTGTCTATCATCGCAGTAATACTTTTTACGAGAATGTTAACTACAGAAGAATATGGGCAGGTAAGTGTATACGGATCCTGGCAGGGAATTATGACGGTATTTATTACGCTGCAGGTGCCATATGGCACATTTTCGACGGCAATGCTCAAGTATGAAGATCGGCGGAATCAATATACATCATGCGCACAGTTTTTTTGTGTGATGATGGGTGGGATTGCAGTTGCAGTAATAACTATCTTTAGATCATGGTTTTCTCAAGTTTTTGAACTCCCATACTATATCATAGTATTCATGATAGCAGAAATTGTTGCGAATGCAATCATTCTTTGCTGGTTTGCAAGAGATCGATTTGAATATAAGTATAGATCAGTGGTCATATTTACAGTAGTACAATCCATGATAGGGCTGCTTTTAATGTTTTTATTTGTAATTTGCAGTAAAGAACGGGGATATGCAAAAATCGTCGGAAATTCATTAAACAGTATTATTTTTGGAAGCATTGTTTTGGCTTTCAGTATCTATATTGGGAAAAAAATATTTGTATGGGAATTTTTAAAATACATTGTAAAGTTTAATCTCCCGCTGTTACCATACTATTTATCTCAAATCATCTTCAATTCCAGCGATAGAATCATGATCAGTAACTTAAAATCGACTTCGGATGCAGGAATTTATAGCATTGCATTTTCATTGGGAATGTTAATGAATTTTATTCTTACTGCGGTATTAAACGCTTATCAACCATGGTTTTTCTATAGAATTAAAGATGGAACAGCGGTGCGGCATAAAAAAAATACAACATGGATCGCATTGGGGATGGCAATTTTGGTGATAGGGCTAATAACAGCTACCCCGGAAATAATAGGAATCATGGCAGGTGAAAAATATCGAGGTGCAATTTGGGCAGTTCCGCCGATTGCAATCAGTCTATACGTGCAATATTATACTTCTATTTTTCTGTATTTGGATTTTTACCATGAAATAAAAGTATATATGAATATTGCTACCATTTCTGCGGCAGTAATAAATGTTATATTAAATTGGATTTTCATTCCTTATGTGGGATTTGTTGGGGCTGCATATACTACATTGGCCAGCTATATCGTGTTTGAAATCATCTCGTTTATTTCATATAAAAAAATTTCTAAACGATACGGGTATAAAGAAGATTTATTTGAGATTAAAGAATTGTTTTTGATTCAGCTTGTTGTTTTGATGTTAGGATTAGCTTTAATGCTGCTATATAAATTTTTTATTATAAGGCTGTTTCTAATAATAACAGGGATAGTAGCTGTTTATTTTTGCAGAAAGACAATTATTGATGTTGTCAGGAGAATCAAAATGAATGAATCTAATAAAGAATAAATGAAGTACAGGGGAAACATGATGTATATCAAAAGAATAGCAAAAAAATATTTACCAAAGAGTGTTCAAAAATTTGTTGTCTGGATCCTATATAGTCGAGACGTTAGTTTGCTTTACAGACATAGAATTGCTATCATAAAAGGTGAGAAAATTTGGGATAAACCAATAAAGGAACTTAAGAAAAAAACAAAAATTAAAATAGGTTTTGTTTTGGGCTCGGCATCCTATTGGGCTGGAGATTTGCTGTTTGATTATTTTGCTAATGACAATAGATTTGAACCATTTGTTATTGTTATTCCTTTTTTTTGCGGAACCAATGAAACGATTCAAGCTGAATATGAAAGAACGCTCTCTTTTTTCAGAGAAAAAAGAATACCTGTAATTGGTACTGTCAAGAATGAATTGAACAGAAATCGAACATGGAAAGAGTGCGGGGAGCCGGATATAGTATATTATGCTAATCCACACATGATCTCTTTCCCGATTGAATGGAGACCCGAAAAATTGCCTGCTAACATCGTGACTTTTTATATTCCCTATGGATTTCTTCTGGCTGACCTCGCACAGGCACAGTTTAACCAGGAATTCCATCATATGTGTTGGAGAATTTTTTGCGAATCAAAAGTTTCGAAAGAGTTATTTGTAAAATACTCTGATATTGGAGATAGAAATGTTGTGTTTAGCGGATATCCGAAAATGGACGCTTTTTATGAGAACACTGGCAACTATAAATGGAAAGGAGCAGTAAACGCTAAAAAGTTTATTTATTCCCCTCATCATTCATTATGTATGAAAGAAAATGGGTTAGCACATTCTACGTTTAAATCAAATTATAAATATATGATTGAACTGGCGAAAAAATATAGTGAAACAACATCTTGGGTATTTAGACCGCATCCATTTCTGGAAAAAGCTTGCATTAAAGACGGGATGTTTACCGAAGATGAATGGCATGACTATGTAGACAGTTGGAATAACCTGCCCAATGGAAAAGCACAGATATCGGGAGATTACACGACAGTATTTCAGACATGTGATGGAATCATCAATGATTCAGTAAGTTACCTTGCCGAGATTCTCTATGCGCATAGACCAATGCTTTATCTGAGGTCAGAAGAGGCTACATTTAATGATTTTGGTAAGAGCCTGGAAGAGATACATTATAAGTGCGCAGGTGACGACTATAAAGCTATAGAAGAGTTCATTAAAATGGTGATAAAAGAAGAGGATCCAATGAAAGAAGACAGGGAAATATATTTTGATGAGAATCTGAATTATATGAAATCTAACGGAATGACAGCTTCCTGTTATATTTATAAATATATAAAAAAAATAATTAATTGATAAGCTGTAAAGGAAGGAGAAAGGTATGTATAAAGAATCCATTGGAATTATAGGAGGTTTCGGAGGTTATGCAACACTTGGATTTTTTCAACGGCTTTTAGAAGCATTTGCAACAGGAAGGGAGAGAGATTATCCACATATCTATATGGATAATAATTTTACAATGCCAAGCCGTACAAGGGCATTGCTTTTTATGGAAGACTATGAAGTTGTGGTACAATGTATTGCAGATTCGCTGCGCAAAATGTGCGGGGGGGGGGTAAAACATATCATTCTTGTATGTGGCACTGCACATGCCTTTTTGGAAGATGTATATAATATTGTCCCAGAAGCAAGAAGCAGGGTATTAAACATTATTGACATATTAGGAGCAAAAATGTCTGAGGAAGCTGTTGGAGAAGCTCTGGTACTAGGGGCAGAAGGAACATTGAAGACACAGCTTTATTCAAAGAAAATGTTAGAATATGGAATAAGGGCTATAGAGCCTGCTCCAGAATATTATGAAGACATACGTTGCTTTATAGAAATGGTTAAGCAAAATACTTTTTCAGAAGAAAATATAGTAAAGTTCATAAATTTTTTGGAAAGCTATCCCTATAAAAATATTATTTTGGGTTGTACAGAATTTCCACAACTTTTAAAAGAGATACAGCTCATGGATATAAGTCTAAAAACGATTCTGGACAGGTATATTTTTTATGATCCACTTGAAGCGGTGCTTGACGAGCTTAAAAAAATTTTAATATAAGTTTGAAAAATGAATATATCAGAGGAGTACATAATGCAAGGACTAATTTTAGCAGCAGGGATGGGAAAAAGGTTGAAAGACCTTACGCAGAATAACACGAAATGTATGATCAAAGTAAATGGAGTTACATTGATTGATCGGGTACTTCATCAGTTAGAGCGGCTCCGTCTGTCACGTATTGTAATTGTAATCGGGTATGAAGGGGAAAAATTGGTCAATTTTATTAGCACATTAAATATTCAGACACCGATCTGTTATGTAAATAATCCATGCTATGATAAGACCAATAATATATATTCGCTTTCGTTGGCAAAAGAGTATTTATTGAAAGAGGACACTATTTTACTGGAGTCAGATCTGATTTTTGAGGATAGTGTATTACAAGTTCTCCTAGATGATCCACGCGAGACACTTGCGCTGGTAGATAAATATGAGAGTTGGATGGATGGAACATGTATTAAAGTTGGCGAGGATGAATCTATCGAAGCATTCATACCAGGAAAAAAGTTTGTATTTGAAGATATTCCTCAATACTATAAGACAGTAAATATCTATAAATTCAGTAAACATTTTTCAGAAACACATTATGTTCCATTTTTGGATGCTTATTCAAAAGCACTGGGGGATAATGAATATTATGAACAGGTTCTTCGCGTAATTACTATGTTGGACGAGCCGGAAATCAAAGCGAAGAAACTCAAAGGACAGCTCTGGTATGAGATTGATGATATTCAGGATTTGGACATCGCTTCAACAATGTTTGCATTAGACAATGATGAGAAGGTGTTAAATATTCAGGCAAGATTTGGAGGCTATTGGAGATATCCTCATTTAAAAGATTTTTGTAATTTGACGAATCCATATTTCCCATCACAGAAGTTGATGAACGAAATGAAGGCAAGTTTTGAGACATTAATTATGCAGTGTCCTTCCGGAAAGAACGTGATTAGCTTGCTGGCTGCAAAAAATTTTGGTATTCATCAGGAACATGTATTGGTTGGTAACGGGGCACCAGAGATAATTAAATGTTTAATGATAAGAAATTCTGAAAAGATTGGCTTTGTTTATCCTATATTGGAGAGATATCTAAACAAAAAAGGCGAAGCTAACAGCGTCGTTTATATACCAGAAAATAAAGATATGCAATATAATGCAGATAATCTTATGGAATATTTTGCGAAAAAAGAAATAAAAACATTAGCATTAGTTAATCCTGATAATCCGAGTGGAAATTATATCGTGAAGTCAGATATTCTGCGTTTGATTGAATGGTGCAGAGAAAAAGATATCAAAATTGTTATAGATGAATCTTTTGTTGATTTTGCGGAAGAAGAGAATGGTTCTTTGATTCATGAAGAGATTATAAGTACTTATCCTAATTTGATTATTATTAAATCCGTTTCAGAATCTTATGGAGTGAATGGAATACGTCTGGGGATTCTTGTATCTACTGATGAAAAATTAATTAGTGATATTAAAAAGGATATTGCGCTTTGGAATATAAACTCTTTTGGTGAGTTTTATATGCAGATTGAAGAAAAATATCGAAAAGATTATGCGGCTGCTATAGAAAAAATAAAAACTGCTAGATCAAAGATTATAAAAGCGCTTTCTGCAATATCAGGGATTCAAGTCTTTCCATCACAAGCAAATTATCTACTGGTTGAAATTATAAATGGAATGACTGCAAAGGAACTGACAAAAAAATTACTTTTAAAATATAATCTGCTTATTAAGGACTTAAGTAAAGAACTTCAAATAAATGGAAGACAGTTTGTAAGGCTGGCAATTAGAAGCAGTGAGGATAATGCTGTACTTATTAATGCTTTAAAAGAAATTATGAGTTGAGTTCTTCTTTTCCAGAAGGAAAACAGATATTTGTAGTAGATTTGTGATTATCATTAGTAGTACTTATGAGGAGAAATAAAATGGAGGAAAGAATTAAGGGAAAAAAGGTCCAGATTAATAATCAGAGAATACAACAATTTTTTTGCAAACGTAATAAAAAAGATTTGCCACATAGATATAATTATGTTAATTATCAGGACGATAAACCAGAAGTGGCCTTGGAAAGAGACAAAATAGAAAAGACAAAGATAAGACGTTTCATTCATTTTGGAGAGTCAGATTATGTTTTAGACATAGGATGTGGTGTGGGACGTTGGGGAGACGCAATTATTCCTGAGTTGAAGTCCGGGAAATATGTAGGTGTTGATTATACACAAGATTTTATTGAAATTGCAAAGAGCCATTTTACTTCTAAGAATTCAAAGTTTATATGTGCACCATTTCAAAGTTTAAAAAGTAGTTTGGAAAAAGAACAAGAATCAAGAAATTATGATGCTATATTAATAAATGGAGTATTAATGTATATAAATGATGAAGACATTGACTGTTGTTTGGAACAAGTTGATCATTTATTGAAAAAGTGTGGATTTCTTTATATAAAAGAAAGCGTTGGCGTAAAAGAAAGACTGACATTGGTTGATTTTTATTCTTCAGAACTGGAAGCAAATTATAATGTGATTTATCGTTCTATATATGAGTATACAGAAATACTTTCAAAATATTTTATCAAGAAAGGATATTCAATTATAAGTTGTGGCCCTACTTGGAGTAATGAAATGAACTACGATGAAGAAACATCTAATTATTATTGGATTCTCATGAAATAAAATTCGGTAACTTCTATCCCAAAAACGTATCTTATTAAGACAGAAATTATGAATGCAATATATTTTTTTACTATTATATAGAAAACTCATTCTTAGTAGATGATTTTAGATAGTAAATTATTAAAAAAAGAATTTGAGGTAAATCACATGGATATAGATAAAGAGATGAAAAAATACCTTAATAAAGTAGAAAAAAAGTATATTGTTGTTTTCATAGTTACACTAATATTTGGACTTTTTTCTCATGGTGTTTTTTTATCTCACAAGTTAAGTATCCATGATGATCTGGCTCATATGTTTGATCATGGGGGACTGTATATCAGCGGCCGATGGATGCAAGCTCTGATCGGGAAAGGGATAGGGTATATTTTTGGAGATAATATGAGCTTGCCATTATGGAATGGGATTATCTCAATAATTATCATTGCGGTATCAACATGCATTATTATTAAAATATTTGAAATTGATTCTTATGTTCTCTGTATATTAGTGAGTATTTTTCAGGTTTCCAGACCGATTATTTCTGGGTTGTTTGGATATATGTTTACAGCGCCGTATCATATGTTCGGTGAATGCCTGGCATATATAGGGGTATTTTTCATACTTAGGAAGAAAGGGATATTTGCCTGGTGCATAGGGATTATGATGTTAGCTTGTTCGACAGGTATTTATCAGGCGTTTATCCCATGCATAATATCACTTATATTATACTATTATATAGTTGAAATCTACAATAAGAATTATAATTTTTCTGAAAATATTAAAAAAGGAATATACTATGTTATAAGCATGATCGCTTTTATTATTTTGTATGCAATGATTACAAAAGTAGCTCTTGCATTAGTTCAGCAAGAATTGCTGGATTATAAAGGCATATCAGAAATGTGGAATGTTTCATCAATAATAAAGCGTATCTTACTTCCCTATAAATATTTTTTTAATCCAGATATTGATGTGGAATATATTATTTATCCGGGAATTATGCAATATATGTATTACCCTATCATTGCAATATGTATGATAATACTTGTGATTTTTGCTCTTTATACAATGAAAAAAAGCATTGGAAATGGAGCCCTACTTTTGTTATGTCTTGTAATGTTCCCTATGGCATGCAATTTTATATATATCATGTGTGATGCGCAATATATCACTGGAATTATGATATATGGGAAAGAAATGCTTTTTATTTTTTTGCTTATCATTACAAATTGTATAAAATCGGATTCAGAAGTTTGGCTGGAAAAAATGATTCCCATATTTTCAGTATCGGTTATTTGTATTTCCTGTATTTTGTATATTCGAACAAATAATGTTGTTTATTTAAAAGCAGATCTGCTCCAAAGCAGATTGATGAGCTGGTCTACAACATTAGTTACTCGGATTAAAAGTACCGAAGGATATGATGATAATTTACCAATAGCCTATATAGGTGAATACGAATCGGAGGATGCTACATTGATAAACATTCCTCAATTAGAAAAATATCATATTGTTCCTTATTCGGGAGGAGTAGAAGAATATATTAATAATTTTGCATGGAGACTTTATACCTTTTATATGTGTGGATTTTGGCCTGATACAATTAGTACGGAAGAAATACAGAAAACCGATGAAATCGCAAAAATGTCGGTTTATCCAGATGATGGATCTATAAAAGTGATTGATAATACAGTAGTTGTTAAACTAAGTGAAGAATAAGAAAAAAATCAGAATATGAATATGAACGATATTGATTTATCCATTATTATTCCTGTCTATAATGAGGAGGATATAATAGAGAACACGGTAATAGAAGTGGAATGTGCATTGAGACCGCTGGATTATGCTTATGAAATCATATTAGTAGATGATGGCTCCAAAGATGATACCTGGAAAACAATTGAAAGAATAGAAAAAATGAAACGGGGGGGGGGATTTTTAAGGGAATATTATTTTCCCGTAATTTTGGAAAAGAGGCTGCACTACTGGCAGGACTGGCTTATTCGAAGGGAAGAGCAGTGATTACGATGGATAGTGATTTGCAGCATCCGCCTGAAAGGATACCAGAATTTATTACAGAGTGGGAAAATGGATATAAAATTGTGGAGGGTGTAAAAAAAAGCCGTGGTAATGAAACGATGATACATCATGTGTTCACAGGAGTTTTTTACAAAATCTTAAGTCGAGCTGTTGGTAAAGACATGAATAATACAAGTGACTTCAAGCTCCTGGATCGGGAGATTGTTGATGTAATTTTGAAAATGCCGGAAAAACAGATGTTTTATAGAGCTATTACAGCATGGGTTGGATTCAAGTCTACTACAGTAGAATTTAATGTTCAAAAGAGAATATATGGAGAGTCTAAATGGACGGCTGTTAAGTTGACCCAATATGCAATTAGAAATATAACATCATTTACGTCTGTCCCGCTTCAATTAATTACAGTTCTAGGAGGACTGTTTTTTTTGCTTGCAATATTTGTGGGAATATTTGCTATGATAAAATGGGTAAACGGAAGTGCTGTTGAAGGATTTACTACAGTCATTTTGCTGCAGCTTATTTATGGAAGTATAACCATGTTTGCTATGGGATTAATGGGTTATTATATATCCAAATTAAGTGATGAAATACGAAACCGCCCCAGATATATTGTGGAAAAGGAGATAGGAATAGATGAGAAAACAGAAAACGATTGATGAAATAATGAGTCAATTCCCTAAAAGCCGAAAGCCTCTTCCAGATGCATATCAAAAAATATATGAGCAGCATTATTCAGAAAACAGAAAAGCAGCTACAAAAGCTTCAAAGGCAACTGCATTTATGGAGAGCTGGTGCCATAAGCATGTTGCAAAAACTTCTGAACAAATCAAAAACGGTGCTACACTGGAGATTGGCGCCGGAACACTGAATCAATTTAAGTTTGAAAAAAAGGCCGGCATATATGATATTGTAGAACCATATTCGCTTCTGTTTCAGAATTCTCCATTTCTAAAATTTGTTGATAATATTTATGATGATATTTCTTTAATCCCGTTAGAAAAAAAGTATGACCGTATTACATCAGTCGCATCCTTCGAACACATACTAAATCTGCCGGATGTAATAAAACGTTGTGGACTACTGCTAAAAGAAGAGGGAATCCTGTCTGTAAGTATTCCAAATGAAGGGCGGTTTTTATGGAAATTTGCCTACCGTAATACATCGGGAAGGGAATTTTTCAGTAGGTTTGGACTGGAATATGATGTGATCATGCATTATGAACATGTAAATACAGCTGATGAAATAGAAGCTCTGATCAAATATTTTTTTCAGGATGTTTCTCTAAGCTTATGTGGAATAGGAAAGAATTTCTCATTTTACAGATATTACCTTTGCGGAAAGCCAAATATATCGAGATGTAAAGAATAAAGATGGAATAGCTATTATGAATAGAAATTTTACAAATATATGATATAACTGGGAATTCTGCCATGATCAGATTTATTACACCAGAGGGCCGAATTGTACTGGCCCTATCCAAAATGGAACTGTAAACGGAACTGTAATTCTACACTACCGTCAGCTATACGATTGACCTGCCTTTTTTTCAACGTTAGAAGAGGAAGCAGAAGGCGGGAGAAGGCTGTCGC
>Ga0137308_100265_pt1 | contig 95970 bp, 86 predicted proteins | sample Inofrocosms_June_FD_97181 | JGI IMG/M metagenome (GOLD analysis project Ga0137308, IMG submission 97181) | Mouse cecal microbial communities from Vienna, Austria - N-Acetylneuraminic and N-Acetylglucosamine D2O microcosms_June | ecosystem: Host-associated > Mammals > Digestive system > Large...
TTTATTCACATAAGGGCATCGACAATAAGGGCAAAATAGACAAAGGAAAGAAAGACAACATCAAGCATATCATAGCGAGTGAAAATACGACGAAATCGTTTGAGACGGCGAAAAAGCCTCTCAACCTGATTGCGTTGTCTGTACAACTGCTTATCATAGTCCCAAGGATTTTTACGGTTGCTTTTCGGAGGGACTACGGGTATGTAACCAAGTTCCGCCGCCAGCGCCCGCGTATCGTCTCCTTCGTATGCCCGGTCCATCAGAAGATAGACCGGTTGGTTAACCGGACCAAGACGTCTCAGCAGGGCGCGGCCTTCCGGAGCATCGCCGCAGTTTCCCGCAGACAGCGCAAACATTACCCCATCCCGATATGTGAACACGTCCTAGACTACGCTGTGAAGATGGGGGCCATCCAGGACAACCCCTGTCGGCGTGTAACTCTCCCCCCGCTGGAGCGCAATGAGAAAGAGGTTTACACCCTGGAGGAGGCCCAGCAGCGGCTTTTACTGGGGGACCGCTGGGGACCGGCTTTTTACCAATGCGGACGGCGGGCTTATGCACCCCAACATACCTTACAAATGGCTGAAAGAATTTTGTGATCGGACGGGACAGCGGTTTCTAGGCATTCACGCCTTTGGTACTACCAAGGCAAACCCCCGAAGCCCTTGCAATTACTAGGGCTTCGGGGGTTTATAAGTGTAATAAGTGGTCAAAATCGATTTTTCACCCCCCTCGCGTTTCCCCGTTCCCCCTCCGCCGCGAGTCCAGCGAAGCGAGTCGCGGTGGAAAGCGAAGAAATTCCCACCAGAGTGCAGTTTTCGGCGAAGCCGGAAACGGAACGGTGGTGGGAATTTCTGAGCTGGCGCGGCGGGTGGGATTCGAACCCACGTGGGATTACCCCAAACTGATTTCGAATCAGCCCCGTTATGACCACTTCGATACCGCCGCATTTTATTTCCAACATGTCACCTGCTTGTCATAACAAACGGATAACATGAAGAAAAACTATATAAAATTATATAAAATAAGGACTTTCCCGAAAAGTCAGTTACATTAATGCGTTTCTCTGTCTCTCGTCTAATGACCACTCCGGTTTCAAATTGTCCCCGTTATGGCCACTTCGATACCGCTGCAAGACTGGCCGCACCAAGTTGATGGGGCTCATTCAGGATAACAGATAATCTGGAAAAAATCAATACATTCTGCAAATCTTTTCTTGCCGATAAACCTGAATATCAGAAACGGGCACGGCCCGATCCCATCCGGCAGGCAACTCATCTCCAGCCGGACGGAATCAATCCGATCAATTTCCGGGGATTTCCCCCACGCTGTCCAAAATGAACCTCGGACGATAGGGATATTGTTCAAAAGAGACGCCGGACAGTACCAACACGGTGTCCGGCCCGGTCCCAATGCCGGCAATAATATCTGTATCCATGTGGTCCCCCACCATTACCGCATTCTCAGAGTGGACCCCCAACATGCGCAGGCCGGTCCGCATCATAAGGGGGGGCTTTCCTGGGGGATGGTGGTATCCTTCAAAAGAGATATCCGCTCACCCACCGCTTTACCAATGTGGGAGTAATCGAAGTCGCAGACAAAGATGATGTAGCTTTCGGAGAGACTGGCATAGTCCGCGCTCTTGGGCAACACGCCATTCCACGGTTTTCTGCTATTAGTATAGCACAGAAATGTCTTTGGGTCAATTTACAGCCCGGTTTTGTCATAGAAAATTTATTCACGAGCTTGATACCTTTGGATGTCAGGCTCTTTTTGTACCGGGGAGGAGGTGACAACAGCATGAACAGCTACCAGCGCCCCCACAGTCCTTTTGAGGATACCGCCGTCCAGCGGCTGCGGCGGATGGGGCTGACCACAGAGGACGGTGCGCCGGAACAGGACGCGATGTCTGTGTTCGGCACTATTTTCGCCGACAGTTCTTTGACGACCTGTGCGACTACTACCAGGACGATGAGCAGGTCCGGGAAGTGGTGGCTCAGCGCCTGCACACAGCGGAGCAGGCCGGCCTGGCGACTGTAGGCAAGCTGGAGAAGAACGAGGTCAACGCCGGCCTGCTGGACCTGGTGCGTCAGAGTGACGTTCTGAAACAAATCTCAAAATAGCTGAAGTCCTTCGTGGAATATCAACGCATGAAAGGATTGTGGTGAAACGGGCCTATGGGAATTGGCGAAAGGACTCGCTCAAAAACTGGGAAGTCGAAATTAAGCGGCTGGCAATCAAGCTGCATGAATCAGGCGTATATGTAATGGGCGTGGGGGAGAAAAGACACCGGAATCTTTCCGAAACGCGTGCGATGAATTTCTATTTCTGGAGAATATCTCCGCAGTGGTGGAGGAGGAGCTGCCATCCTCTCCTGCGTCTGATGCGGGAGAGAAAAATGATATCGCCAGCAACCACAATCTTCTGAAAAAGGCATGGGAAGCGTTCCAGGATGAGGACGGCTATACCAATGTGGCAAACGCCGGCAATTACATCAAACGTACAAAGCCGGATTTTGATTGCCGCACATATGGGGTCACAAAGCTTTCGGAGCTTTTACGAGCTTATCCGGACAGATACGAGGTAGCATGGAGCAAAAAATATTCTGAGACTTTAATGTATAAATACATCGAGCCCCAAAAGAGAACGGGAAAGTATAAAAAATGTCCAAGAAGAGATAAAATATAAACTTTTCCGATATATTCCAGCTGACAAAACCTCAACTGCACAGACTCTTTTTCTGATGCTACAATAAAGGTGTATTTTAGATAGCGTCTGCACAAGAGGCAGAAGTTTTGATAGAATGGAACTATCTTAAAAGATCGGGGCAAAAAGATGGATACGTCCTATCATAGACACGACATAAACGATAAAGTATAGGAGTTGCTTGCACCGCATTTGCCGGGATAACGAGGCCAGTGGGGCGGGATTGCTCAGGATAACCGTCGCTTTATCAACGCAGTATTTTGGGTGTTGCGAACCGGAGTGCCTTGGCGTGACCTGCCCCTATAAAATGCGTTACCTGGTAGAAAACTGCTTTCTATCCTTGGAGCGCTGGAGAGGCATTGCCACCCGCTATGCCAAGACCTCCGATGCTTTTATCGCCGCGGTACATGTTCGATGTATCGCCATTTGGGCTGTCATATGCGCTTAACTTTCTAGCCGGCTGCACTTTTTTCGATCCTCCAGTTTACTTAACTGCTTGTCAAATTTGCCGAAAAATGCAGGCTTACCCATCACAACGTTGGGGATTCTTTTGTACCCAGCGAGAAACCAGATCACGGCACTGATAGAGCCAGTCCAGATAATTCTGTTCTCGCATCACGGCGCCGGACAGAACCAAATAATCCCCCCGAGCAGCGCCGGTCAAAGTAACTGGATCGACATTTTTATAATGTCGGTCCAAACGTTCTTTTAAATAGCTGTACTTTTTCATTCGCTTCTCAATCTGATTCTGGATCAGCTGAAAATAGTCTTCTTCTGCCAGCCACTGGGAATAGTAGGAGCGCAGCCGAAACACATCTTTCGGTGTGGGTTCCAGAGGCGGGTCCTGTAGGAGCCACTGCATAAAATCTTCCTTTCCCACTTCCGTAATCTCATAAAGCTTTTTCTCCATCCGCTCTCCCTGCATCACAACACTGTATTGTATCAGTCCCTCTACCGTCAGCCGTTTCAGCTCTGGATAAATCTGGCTGTGCTTGGCGCTCCAGAACGAACCCAGCCCAGGACCAAACGCCTTTGCGATATCATAGCCGGTGACAGGGCTCTGCATCAATAGTCCAAGAATCGCGTATTTTAATGTCCGCATAGTTTATCATCCTCCAGTATAACTATAACACAAGTGTCTGAATCTTTCCTCTGGGTAATTTTCATAAAAAAAGAAATTATATTTATGAGTTCATCCAAATAAATAGTCGAAATAGCCAAGATATACTGTGCGATTTTAGTGCAGATAGTGATTGACATGTAAATATTTACATACTATAATCAATTTATCACATTAAAGGAGAAAATCAATGACACAGTACGATCTGCTTTTCTCTCAAGTCAAGATTGGAACGCTTACACTCAAAAACCGCTTTGCCATGGCGCCTATGGGCCCTCTTGGCCTGGGAGACGCACAGGGGGGCTTTAACCAGAGGGGGATCGACTACTACACTGCCCGGGCGAAAGGTGGCGTTGGGCTGATCTTCACCGGCGTTACCTTTGTGGACAACGAGATTGAGGAGCACGGCATGCCAAACTGCCCCAACTCCACTTACAACCCGGTCCAGTTTGTGCGTACCTCCAGGGAGATGACGGAGCGGGTCCACGCTTATAACGCGAAGATTTTTTTGCAGATGTCCGGCGGCTTCGGCCGGGTGACCATCCCCACCAATTTGGGGGAGTTTCCGCCGGTGGCCCCCTCTCCCATCCAGCACCGCTGGCTGGACAAGATATGCCGGGAGCTGACCGTGGAGGAGATCCACACCCTGGTCCGCCGCTTCGGCGAGGGAGCTTACAACGCTAAGCGGGCAGGATTTGACGGCGTGCAAATCCACGCCGTCCATGAGGGCTACCTCATCGACCAGTTTGCCATCTCCCTGTTCAACCACCGCACCGACGAGTACGGCGGCAGCCTGGAAAACCGGCTGCGTTTTGCCCGGGAGATTGTGGAGGAGATCAAGTCCCGTTGCGGGCAGGATTTCCCGGTGGTCCTGCGGTACAGTCCCAAGAGTTTTATCAAAGCCCTGCGTGAGGGGGCGCTGCCCGGCGAGGAGTTTGAGGAAAAGGGCCGTGATTTGGACGAGGGTATAGAGGCGGCAAAGCTGCTGGCCTCGTATGGATATGATGCGCTGGATGTGGACGTGGGCTCCTACGATGCCTGGTGGTGGAGCCACCCTCCTATGTATCAGGAGAAGGGGCTGTACATGCCCTATGCGAAGCTGGTAAGGGAGGCGGTGAATGTCCCCGTCCTTTGCGCCGGGCGCATGGACGACCCGGACCGGGCGCTGTCCGCTCTGTCTGACGGCGTATGTGACATCATTAGCATGGGACGGCCCCTGCTGGCCGACCCGGAATATGTCAACAAGTTGCGGGCTGGCCGAAGGGCCTGTATCCGGCCCTGTATCTCCTGTCAGGAGGGCTGCATGGGCCGGATCCAGGAGTACTCCATGATTAACTGCGCCGTCAACCCCCAGGCCGGACGGGAGCGGGTCACCGCCTACAACCCGGTGCTCCGTCCCAAGCGGGTGCTGATTGCGGGAGGCGGGCCCGCCGGGTGTGAGGCCGCCCGGGTGCTGGCGGAGCGGGGCCACCGGCCCGAAGTCTTTGAAAAGTCAGATAAGCTGGGCGGCAATCTGCTGGCTGCCGGAGCGCCCCCTTTCAAGGAGGACGAGCTGGCGCTGGTCCGCTGGTATGAAAGCGAGCTGAAACGGCTGAAAGTCCCCGTCCATCTCAGCGCCCCTGTGGATGCAGAACTGGCTGCGGACGGCTACGACGCAGTGGTGGTTGCTACCGGGTCCACCGCCAAGGTTTTCCCTCTGGGAGAGGGAGCGCCGGTCTGTACCGCCTCCGACATCCTCACGGGCCGGGTTCCCTGCGGAGACCGGACCGTGGTAGTGGGTGGCGGCCTGGTGGGCTGTGAGACCGCTCTGTGGCTGGCACAGCTCGGGAAAAAGGTTACCATCGTGGAGGCCCTGGATCGACTGATGGCAGTGAACCGCCCCCTGTGCCACGCCAACAGCGAGATGCTGGAGCGGCTGATCCCCTTCCACGGGATCGAGGTTCTTACAAGCGCCGCAGTGAAGTCCTGGAATGCCGGCTCCCTCCAGGTGGAGGCCGCCGGCGGGAGCCGGGAGCTGCCCAGCGATACGGTGATTCTGTCCGTGGGCTTCCGGGAGGAGGACAGCCTCTACCGTGCTCTGGAAGGGACAGTTCCCGAGCTCTATCTACTGGGGGACGCCCGGAAGGTATCCAATATCATGTACGCCGTCTGGGACGCCTTTGAGGTGGCCAACCACATTTAAACAGGGCCAGGAAGGAGACAGCTATGAAGATTACAAAGGTAGAAATAATGGCCACCGACGTCCCCTTCAAGGGGCATCAGGAGAACGTGGGAGAAATCGCCCTGGGGAAGTGGCAGCGCTGCCGGTTTGTAGTGGTCAAGGTCCACACCGACGAGGGCATCGTGGGCCACGGGGAATCTGCCCCCTTTGCCCGGCTGTCCCAGCTGGGGCAGAAGCCCATTGTGGACGTGCTCACCGACTATCTGGCCCCGGCGGTCATCGGCATGGACCCATTCCAGCTGGAGGCCATCTGGCGGGCCATGGACCGGGCCACCCCCTACGCGGCCCAGGCCAAGGGGGCCATCGACATGGCTCTGTACGACATCATGGGCAAAAAGGCCGGAATGCCTGCCTATAACTTCCTGGGCGGCCTGGTCCGCCGGGAGATACCCCTCCAGGCCATTGTCACCATTGATACCCTGGACAACATGAAGCAGGCCAGCCTGGCATGGGTGGATAAGGGCTTTGGCACCATCCGCATCAAACTGGGGCTGGGGGATTTGAAGAAAGACTGCCGGCTGGTCCGGGAAATCCGCAAGGCAGTGGGGGACGATATCAAGATCCGGGTGGACCCCAACCAGGCCTACAGCGTGAAGGAAGCGCTGAAGATGATTCCGGTGCTGGAGGAGAACGATGTGGAGATCTACGAGCAGCCCATTGCCTGGGACGACCTGGACGGACTGGCTCAGGTCAACGCAGCCACCCATATCCCCGTCATGCCCCACGAAGCTATGTCCAGCATCCAGGATGTCAAGGCGCTGATTGACCACAGGGCGGTCAGCCTGTTCAGCCTGAAAACCGACCGCCCCGGCGGGCTGACCAAGGCCCGCATCACCCGGGACCTGGCAGAGCTGTACAATATCCCCTGCGTGGTTATGTCCTCGGTGGAACTGAGTGTCAGCACTTTCGCCTCGATGCAGTTCGCCGCCACCCTGAAGGACCTGCCCTTTGCCTGCGAGGCCAGCGGCGTGTATGAGATTGAGGACATTGCCGACAGCGCCGGCCGGATTGTCAACGGGAGCTTTATCGTCCCGGACGGCCCCGGCTTCGGCGTGGAGGTGGACGAGGAGCGGCTGCGCTACTATACCAAGCAGACCTGGGTGTGTGACGAGGGCTGCTCTGTGCAGGACTGACCGGTGTCCAACTGATATAGGTCGGCCTGCCGTCCCGGAGCGGAGAGACAAAGGGCTGATTTATATAGATTTCACTGTTGTAAAATTAGGAGGTACATTATGGCGATTATTATTGCGGTATTAATCATCTACATCGTTGGCATGCTGGCCATCGGCTTCATGGGCAAAAAGAGCAGCGAGTCCATGAACGAGTTCCTCACTGCCGGTCGTTCCGGCGGCATGTTTGTGATGGTCTGCACCTACATCGGCGCCCATGTGGGTAACGGCATCGTGGTGGGCGGCGCCCAGTACGGCGCGGACTACGGCATCGGCGGCATCTGGTACGGGCTGGGTGCCTGCCTGTCCTATATCCTGTTCGCCACCGTCATGTCCCGGCTGCTGTACCGCAACGGCTACCTGACCATCCCCGACCTGATTCGGGACCGCTATCAGAGCAAGTTTGCCTCTGTGCTCATGGCCGTTCTGAACATCTGCGCCACGCTGGGCATCATGGCCGCCCAGATCATGGCCGGTGCGGCGCTGTTTTCCGCCCTGGGCCTGAATCCAACGCTGGGCGCGGTGGTGCTGGCCATTGTGGTGTTCATCTACTGCTCCATTTCGGGCATGTGGGGCGTTATGATGACGGACTCGGTTCAGACCGTGGTGATTTTCTTCAGTACCATTGCCTGCATCGTCTTCATCGCGATGAGCGGCGGCTTCGACGCCATGTCTGCTGCCCTGCCTGAGACATCCTTTGAGTTTGTCCCCTTCAGCGGAGAGCAACTGGTGATGATGCTGATACCCGGCGCCTTGAACGGCCTGATCTCCGGCGCGGCTTTTCAGCGCACCGCCTCCTGTAAGGACGAAAAGGTGGCCTTTTTCGCCCCCATCATCGCCGCTTTCGCCTTGATCCCCTTCGTGGTCATGCCTGTTATCATCGGCATGTACGGCAAAGCTGCGTTCCCCGACGCCCCCAGCGCATCTATCCTGTTCGAGGTCGTCCTGAAGATGAATCCCATCCTGGCCGGCCTGATGGTGGCCGCTGTCCTGTCCGCCGTTATGTCCACCATGGACATCGGGCTGCTGAATGTGACTGCCAACACCGTCAACGACATTTACTACAAAACGCTCAACCCCAGCGCCAGCCAGAAGGCCCTGGGTCGGCTGTCCGCCATAGTCACTATGGTCTCTGGCATCATCGCCCTGGCCCTGGCTCTGACCTCCTCCAGTATCCTGTCCTTGCTGTCCCAGACCTACGCCCTGATGAACGCCGGCGGACTGGTCATGGTGGTGGGCGGCGTCCTCTGGAAGAAGGGCACCAAAGAGGGCGCCATTGCCAGCGCCTTCTGCGGCATGGCCATGATCCTGCTCACCAAGGTGGGCGTGAACATCCCCTATATCGGCTTCACCTCACTGATCCCGGCCATTATCGCCTATGTGGCGGTCAGTCTGGCCACCCAGAAAAAGACGGCAAATTCCTGAATATACCCCTCCCTCCATGTTCCCCTCTTTCGTGCGGGCCGGCCACTGGCCGGCCCGTCCCCTTATTCTCAGACCACAACAGGAGGCTTTGCAATGAAAAAATATCCACTGCTGTTCAGCCCTGTCAAAGTGGGGCCCTACACCCTGAAAAACCGCATCGAGGCTTCGCCGGTGAATATCTCCAACCTGACCCAGGACGGCTATCTGACCCCGGAAAACATCGCCATCTTTGAGGGCAAAGCCCGGGGCGGGGCGGCCATCGTCAACATGGGGGAGTGCCGCATCGACCTGAAAACCGGCATCTCCCACAAGCTGTGCATCCCCCTGGACGACCCGGAGGTACTGCCCTATCTCCACGCCGCCTCCGACGCCATCAAAAAGTACAACGCCTTCTCCGCCGTGGAGCTGATCCACCCGGGCACCCGCTCCAATCCGGAGTACTATGACGGTCCTATCTGGGGGCCCAGCTCCGGACCGGGCCACCTGGGCAAGGACTACGAGGCCCTGGACCACGAAACCATCCGTTATATTGTGGAGTGCTTCGGCAACGCGGCGGAGATGGCTAAGCTGGGGGACGTGGATATGGTGATGGTCCACGCCGGCCACGGTTGGCTGCTTCACCAATTTCTCTCCCCTTTAAACAACCGCCGGACGGACGAGTACGGCGGCTGTCTGGAGAACCGGGCCCGGATCACCCTGGAGGTAATTGAAAACATCCGCCAAAAGTGCGGCCCCGACTTCCCCATCGAAATCCGGATGAGCGGGACGGAGATCGTCCCAGGAGGGCTGACCATCGAGGATCAGGTGGAATTTGCTAAGCTGCTGGACGGCAAAGTGGACTTGATTCATGTCACCTCCGGTACCTTCCATGTGCCTTCCACCAACCAGCATATGATTCCCAACGGCTTCCTGCCTGAGGGCTGCAACGTCTATCTGGCCGAGGCGGTGAAGAAGGCCATGAAGCACACTCCGGTGGTCACAGTGGGGGCCCTGGGTAATCCAGAGCTGATGGAAGACATCCTGGCCCGGGGGAAGGCGGACATGGTGGCCCTGGGCCGCCCGCTGCTGGCTGACCCGGACCTGCCCAACAAGCTGAAGGCCGGGCGGGAAGACGAGGTCTATCCCTGCCTGCGGTGCATGGCCTGCATCAGCGAGTCCTTTGTGCCCTATGTGAAATATCCCTCCCGCATCCGCCGCTGCCCCGCCAACCCCACCGCCTATAAGGAGGTCCCGGCCAGCCGGGTCACGGCCGCCCGGGAACCCAAGCGGGTGCTGGTCATCGGCGGCGGGCCCGCCGGGATGGAGGCGGCCGCCGTGCTGGCCGAGCGGGGGCATCAGGTAACCCTGTGCGAACAGGAGGCCCAGTTGGGCGGTGCCCTGCGCCACGCCCGATATGTCCCCTTCAAGAAAAAGGTGGACCAGCTGATGGGCGTGATGATCCGCCGGCTGGAGCGCAGCGGCGCGGAGATACGGCTGAACACCCGGGCCACCCCCGAACTGGCTCAGGCGCTGGGCCCCGACGTGATCGTGGCCGCCCTGGGCTCCCGGCCCAAGCAGCCCGATGTTTCAGGCACCTTGATTCCCGCCCTGGAGGCCCTCCGGGACCCGGAGCGGCTGGGACAGCGGGTGGTCATCGTGGGCGGCGGCCTGGTAGGCTGTGAGCTGGCCCTCCAGCTGGCCCAGACGGGCAGGCAGGTCACGGTGGTAGACCGGAAGCCGGAGGTATGCCGGGACGCCGCTTTCCTCTATCGGGAAGGTCTTCTTATGGAAATGGAAAAAGCCGGTGTAACTGTTCGGAGCGGAACCGCCTGCCTGTCCGTGGAGAGGGGCGGTATCCGGGTTCAGACGCCAGACGGCGGGACGGAGCTGTTCCCGGCCGACACAGCCATCGCGGCCACGGGATCGGAGGCGCTGGACGGTGAGGCGGAACAATTCCGCGAGCTGGCCTACGACTTCTGGAAAATCGGCGACTGTTTCCAGGTACGAAAGATCTTTAATGCCCGGCGGGAGGGCTATAACGCCGGGGCGCACATTTAATTGCGGCAAAAAGGCAGGTGTCTGCTTTTTTGTGCCACATCAAGTACAAAGGGGCTTTTTATTTGTTACCGGTTCAGCGTAAGATACTCCGCTGACACGTAGCCGATGGCGGCCTGGCCGTCGGGGTTGCGGAACAGCACCTGATACCAGCCCTCCTGCTGGCCCAGGACCACCACACTGGCATCGGCCTTCAGGCCGCCCACCCGGCCGTAGTCAGAGCCGGGGCCGGAGCGGACATTCAGCCCGTTTTCTGCGTTGGTCACGGTGCCGGTGTGCTGAGCCTGCTGGCAGGTGACGGTGCAGCTGGAGGTGAGGCCGTTCCAGCTGGCGGTGATGGTGGCAGTGGCGCTCCCCGTGCCGGGGTACAGGTTGGTCACCATACCGGTGGGGGAGACCACGGCAACCTCTGGGTTGCTGCTGGTCCAGGTGATGGCGGCGTTGGACACCGCAGGCAGAATGACCGCATTCAGGGTGACGCTGCCGCCGGAGGCCAGCTCCACCCTGCTCTGGTCCAGGGCCAGGGCATAGTTGCCCGAGGGCACCGGATCGGTGGGCTGTGTCGGGTCGGTGGGGTCAGTCTGGATGGGGGTGTGCTCCAGCACGCGGTAGAGGAGGGAGGCCATCTGGGCCCGGGTCAGGGTGCCCTTGGGGTCCAGATTTCCGCCGCTGCCCGAGGCCAGCCCCTGGGCCACCAGGGTGGCGGCCGCCGTTTTGGCGTAGTCAGCCACGTTTTTCCGGTCGGCGAACTGGTCCAGCACCGACAGGTCGCCGTCGGGGCAGGTCTTGCCGAGGATGGGCAGGTAGCGGTACAGCAGGGAGAAGGCCTGTTCCCGGGTAATCTTATCCCTGGGCGAGAAGCCGCCCCCTCCGGTACCCGAGGCCAGTCCCCGGCCCTGAGCCCAGGCCAGGGCGTTGTAGTAGTAGTCACTGGTGGAGACGTCGGTGAAGGTACAGGGGGTGGTGACCGCCGGCTTGCCGGCGGCGTTATACAGCATGAGCATGAAGTCCCCTCGGATCATGGAGTTGTCCGGGCCAAACTGGGTGGTGCTGATGCCGCTGCACACCCCCTTTTTATAGCAGTACTCCACCGCGTCGTAGGCCCAGTGGCCGGGCTGCACGTCGTTGTGGACATAGGTGGAGGCCACCTGGACGGTCTGGCTCAGCCCGCCGGCGGAGAAGGTGATGGAGCCGCCGCTGCCCAGGTTCTGGGCGGCGGTAAACAGGCCGCTGGCGTCTACCGTGCCCACCTCGCCCTGGACGGTTACGCTCACGTCGGCAAAGTCCCGCAGGGCGGTGCGGCCCCAGTAGGCGCCCGAGGCGGCCAGCTGGACCTGCTCCCCCGGCTTGACGGACAGGGCGGTGAGGGCGCCGGTGCTGCCCGCGCGGGTGACCTTAAACTCGGTGAGCCGGTCCACCACGTGGACCTGGGCGTACCCCTCCAGCTGGCCGGCGGTGAGGCGGAGGTTGTCGGTGCCCGCCTGCCAGCCGGCGGTGTAGACCCCGTCGTAGATAGTCCCCAGCCGGTCCATAGAGGTGTACTCCAGGTCCCGCAGGCTGGTGGAAACGGGGTTGAGGAACTCGTCCATTGCTACGGCTTCGGGCAGGGGCAGGGAGGAGCCGGCCAGGAGGACCAGGCCGTTTTCCTTGGGGGCCAGCCGCTGGGCGGTGTAGCTGGGGCTGTCGCCGGCCACCAGCAGCAGGTAGGTGGCGCAGCTCCGGGGCCGCCCGTCCGAGGGCTTATTCTGCAAGGCGGGGCCGCTCTGGCCAGGCACCCACAGGGACAGGGAGGTGGAGCCGCCGCCGTCCAGGTTGACGGCGGTGGTGCAGCCCTGGCGGAACAGCTCCTCGGCCAGATTGTACTGGCTGAGGCCCACCGAGTGGCCCGACTGCCGGCCGTCCACCGCGTAGAGCACCAGGGTGCCGTCGCCCTTGATGCCCAGGGCGGTGCGGGGCTGGCGGCCGTCCTTGGCGTAGGTCCAGCTGGCGGTGTCGGTGATGGTGCCGTTGCGCACCATGATGTCCCCCACGCCGCAGGCCCACTTGGCCTGGGACAGGGCGGGGTTGGAGCAGCCGGTGGTCAGGGTGACGGTGTCGCCCACCTGAAAGGCGGCGAAGGCGTCCCCACGGTTGGAGGGGTCGGCTGCGGTGAGGATGTACTCGTCCGGCCCAATGGCGATGGATTGGTCGGAGATGAGCAGCTCGGTCACCTCCAGGGTGAGGCTGCTGTTGACAGTGAGGTCGGGAACCCGGCCGGTAAAGGGGTCGGCCGCCGCCCGCATGCGCACATACCAGCCGCTGCCGTCGCTGCGGGTGGAGACGGTGGAGAAGTCCTCGTTGAGCAGGTAGACGCCGCCGATCTCGTGGCGGGCCTTGTTGAAGTTGTTGGGAATTACTGAAGCCCCGGTGACATTGTTGTACAGGGACATGGCCACAATGGGGGCGTCCAGGATGGAGGCGCTGCCGTACTGGTCAATGACCAGGGCGTTCTCCGTCTCGTTGCTGGACTTGTAGACCCCGTCCTCAATGACGATGCCCAGGGGCACGCCGGTGGCCATGGAGAAGAAGTCTGTATTGATGGCGGCCAGCACGTGGTAGCCCATCTCCTGGGCGCTGGACACCGCCTTGTTGATGCTGGCCCCGGCGTAGATGGTGCCCGAGCCCTGGAGCATGATGGCCCGGGCCTCGCTGTCGGGGTCCAGCTCCAGGGCGAAGCTCTCCACCCGGCTGCCGCCGTTGTCGGTGACGGTATTTTTATAGGTCAGGCCGTCCACAATCTGGGTGGAGGTCTGTATTTTCCGCTCTCCCGCCGTGGCATAGGCCGTGGGGAGCAGCAGGAGGCAGGCCAGCAGAAAGGCCGCCGCCCTGCGGGGAAGGGATACGGTATGTCTCATGGGTTTCTCCTTTGTTCATATGTTCCAAGGCGTACTTTTCCTATTATAGCAGAGGGGGCGTGTAGTTTCAATGGGAAAAAACGGGATGGACGCGATAAATGAAGTGCAGAATCAAGCCTGAAAATTTTGTAAGATTGCTGGACATACCCTCCAAATTATGCTATGCTACAGAGGAAATCATTCTATTTTGTGGTTATGGAAGTGTTTTTTGCTCATGTTCCATACACCGTTCTGGAGGGGTGGACTGCTGATATGAAAAAGGGCAAGGCGTCTTCCAGCCGCAGTAAAAAGCCCGCAAAAAAGCAGCGTCCGCTGCTGTGGCTGGCTGCTGCGGCCGTTCTGGTGTGTGCGGCTATGGTTTGGCGGCATTTTAGCGTTCCACAGATTGAACTGCCCTACCTCACGTCCCGTTATGTGGCGGTTATGGACGTTGACACCGGGCGCTTTGTTTACAAGCAGGATATCGACACCCCCCGCTCTCCCGCCAGTCTGACCAAGCTGATGACCCTGTTTTTGGTCCTTGACGACCTGGAGAGCGGCGCCCTGAGCTGGGAGGATACCTTCACCGTCACCCCGGAGCAGGCCCACACCCAGGGCTCCAAATATGGCATGACCCCCGGGGAGGTGTTCACGGTCCGGCAGCTGGTGGCGGGCACTGTGCTGTCCAGCGGCTGCGACTGTGTGCAGTGCCTGGTGCTGATGTGCGCCCAGGATGAGCTGGATTTTGTGGCCCGGATGAACGAGAAGGCGAAGGAGCTGGGCATGAAGGGCTCTAACTTCGCCAACGCCACCGGCATCGACGAGTCGGGCCACTACATGACGGCCCGTGATATCGCGGTGCTGTCCCGGGAACTGATTCGGGCCCACCCGGAGCTGCTGGACTTCACCAGCGTGCCTAAGCTGACGGTGGGGGACCGGGAGTTTAAAAACATGCACCGCCTGGTGGGCCGGGACGAGCGGGTGGCGGGCCTGAAGACGGGCACCACCCTCATCGGCGGCTACAATCTGGTGACCCTGGCCCGGGAGGACGGGCGGGAGTATATAATCGTCCTGCTGGACAGCAACAACGACAACAGCCGTTTTTCCGAGGCCAAGACCGTGGTGGACGTGCTGTTTGGGGAGGGGCAGAATGGCCAAAAGTAGCAGGCGGCGGCAGGACCTTCCGGTGGAGCGGCCCAGGACCAACACGCCGCTGCTCTTTCTGATGCTGCTCCTCGTCCCGCTGTTTGGAGGGTACTACAATTTTTCCGTTCTGGCGTGGGGCGCGGCGCTGCTCCTGCTGCTGGGCTGGACGGTCCGCAGCGCGGGGGCCCTCCGCCTGCCGGTAGGGGTGGAGGCCTGGTGCCTGTATGGGCTGTGCGCCTGCCATCTGCTCACCGTCCCCTTTGGGGTGAGCTGGGGCATGGCCTTTACCGGATTTCTGCGCACCGCGGTCTGGGCCCTGTTTTTCATCTATGCCGCCTCCTACTCCCAGGAGGAGCGGCGGCAGATTCTGGACGCCGTCGCCTATGAGGGCGCCATCCTGTCCCTGCTGGCCACGGCGGCCTTTCTGTATGACAGCGCGGCGGGGGTGGCCAGCCGGAACGGGCGGATCGACGGACTGTTTCAATACGCCAACACCTGGGCTCTGTTTCAGCTGATCTGCCTGATTCTGCTGCTTCTGAAGGACCGGCGCCGCAGCATCGACTGGGCGGCGATGGCCGTGCTGGTGTGCGGTATCTATCTGTCCGGCTCCCGGGGCATTTTTCTGCTGTTTCTGTTCATGGCCCTGGGCTGGGGCGGATGGTCCGCCCTGAGGGAGAAAAAAATTCTGCCGGTGGCCCTGGGCGCGGTGGGCGTCGCGGCGATTGGGGCTCTGGCGGTGGTGTTCAGCGGGGGACTGGTGCTGGACCGGCTGCGGGCCATTACCCTGACCTCCTCCAGCCTCAATGGACGGCTTCTGTATGACCTGGACGGCCTGCAAATGCTGCTGCGCCACCCACTGGGGGTGGGCCGGGGGGGCTACCTCTACATCCAGCCCCTGGAGCAGACGGGCGTCTATACCCTGCGGTCCATCCACAACGAGTACCTCCAGGCCGCGCTGGACGGCGGGGTGCTGGCCGGGGTGCTCCTGGCGGGGCTGATGGCCGCCCTCCTGTTCCGGAAGGGTGCTCCCCTGCGGGAGCGGGCAGTGGTCTTTGCCATTGCCGCCCACTGCCTGATCGACTTTGACCTGCACTTTACCGCTGTGGTGTTTCTGCTGCTGCTGTGCGGATCCGGGGGGAAGTGCCGGCAGATTTCGTTGCCCCGTCGCCCGGTCCTCGTCGCCGGGACGGCGCTGGCCCTGATGTTTGGATATTTTGCCGCAGCGTACTACATGGATTTTACCGGGCGGGCCAAGGCCGCCTATACCATGTTCCCTGCCGACCTCTCCCTGGCGGAGAACTATTTACAGACCTTTTCCACCGTGGAGCAGGCTGAGCCGATGGCAGACCGGATCATCCAGATGTCGCCCCTGTCCATGGTAGCCTGGGACTGTAAATTCGGCGCGGCGGCCCGCCGGGCCGACCTGCCTGCCATGGTAGAGGCAAAGTACAACTATCTGCGGCTGAACCGTTACCGGGGCGAGGTGTATGAGGAATTCACCGCGCTGCTGGAAAATGCCTGTGCGCAGGGTTCCCAAGAGGAACTTTCCAGATATCTTACCGTAACAGAGAATGTGATACAGCAACTGGAGGAGGTGAACCGTACAACCAGTCCCCTGGCATATCGCATCGTGGACAAGCCTCAATTGGGCTTTAGCGGAGAGATACTGGAGCGCTTACATCAAAGAAAAGAGAGGTTACAAGATCCATGAAACTGAATCGCAAATTATTTGCCGTTCTGCTGGCCATGTGCATGATGCTCGGTACGGTGCTGCCCATCTCGGCGGCCGAGATCAAGGCCGCTTACGGCGAAGCCAGCTACTACGACATCGCTGTGACCAGCTACTCCCGTATGCTGCTGTTCCAGAACGGCGTGGTGGCCGCGGCCGACTCCAGCAAGCAGTACGGCCTCATCGACGCCACCGGCAAGGTGGTCGTGCCCTTCCAGTACGCCGGCATGTGGGCCCTGGGCGGTGGAATGTTCAAGGTCAGCGACACAGTTGACGGCTACGGCGGCAACAGCGGCATCATTGACTCCACCGGCAAGGCTGTGGTGGCCATGGGCAATCACTCCATCGGCTATAACAACCAGATCATCGAGATCGACGGCGAGTATTTCACCACCGACATGAAGCCCTCCACCAGCGACGCCTTCTACGGCTGGTCCACTGACAACGGCAGCGACAATGACACCCCCCAGTACAGCTTTGCCAATCAGTACGACGACATCTGGGAGGACTACCGGGGCAGCAGTGTCCTGCATGTGACCAAGGACGGCAAGCAGGGCGCAGTGGATACCAACGGCAAGGTGCTGGTTCCCCTGGGCGACTATGAGGTCAACGGCATGAACCAGAACGGCTATATCTCCGCTTACAGCTATAGCAGCGGCACTACCCAGGTGTTCAAGAACGGCTCCCTGGTGAAGACCTTCGACAAGGAAGTGGCTACCGAGGTCTACTACCGCGACCTGGCCTTCCGGGACGGCGAAAGCGAAAAGGTGGGCATGATGGACATTAACGGCAAGGTCATCATCCCCGCCAACTACGAAAGCATTAACGGCGACAACAACGGCAACCTGCTCACCGTCAACGAGGGCGAGGACTGGAGCTACACCTACGGCCTGTACTCCTACGACGGCAAGGTCATCTTCAAAGACGGCTATGAGCAGCTGGACTACCTGAAGGACAACAAGTATAAGCTCTACGACGGTACCCACTACGGCGTCACCGCCCTGAACGGGACCGCTGTAATCCCCATGAAGTATGTGGATATGCGCCTGCACACCATGGACTTCATCGAGCTGTACGACGGCAAGAACTACAGCATCGTGGACCTGAGCAACCAGACCATCGTCCCCGCCACCACCGAGAGGATTCAGCTGTTCCACTCCATCCCCGGCAATCCTCTGTCCAAGGATCTCGGTGATGCCATGTGGATGGCCGCCTCCTACGACGGCTACAAGGAGAGCGAGCTCCCCTTCTGCTACAAGCTGGCTGACGGCAGCTATGCCACCGTCTATGCCGACTACAATACCGGCAAGGTGACCGGAACCCTGGCCAACCGGGCCTCTCTGCCCAATGCCGACGGCATCTTTGTCTACCAGGCCACCAACGGCCTGTTTGGCTTCGGCAATCTGAACGGCGATTCCCAGCCCAATGTCCCTGACCAGCCCACGTCTCCCGCCCAGAATGCCGCCGCCAATCCCACCAACGACAGCCTGACCGCAGACGGCGAACTTCAGAGCCCCACCGTCTACAAGATCAACGGCAGCAACTACTTCAAGATTCGTGACCTGGCCGCCATTCTCAACGGCACATCCAAGCAGTTCTCGGTGGGCTATGACGCCGCCCTGAACTCCGTTACCGCCACCACCGGCGAGGGCTACGAGAAGCAGGAAGGCGACCTGGCCGGCGCTCCCGAAGGCGGCGAGAAGACCGCGGTCATCAGCAACGACTCCATCTACATCGACGGCGAGAAGGTAGAGGCCGAGGTCTACAAGATTGACGGCAATAACTACTTCAAGCTCCGCGACCTGGGCAAGGCCCTGGATTTCTATGTGGGCTGGACCGCTGAGCGCGGTGTGTACATCGAGACCGCCGAGCCCTACGCTGAGTAATTTTCCGCATCACCAGTCAATTATATAAAGTGACGCAAAATGTCCACCGGCAGCGCCGGTGGACGTTTTGTATCCGGTAAATATTGTGATGGCGGGACATATCGCCGTACCGCCGCTATCCGTTGTGGGGCTCCCTGCTCAGCCTGTCATAGAGGTCTTCCGCGTTTTCTCTGAGATACCTGTACTCCGATTTTTCTGCCAGCGCTAAATAGTGGGGGAGCTTTGGGGAATGAATTTGAAACAGGACATGGAGGACCATGATTTTTTGATACTCGTCATATTCGTATTTCTTCCGTTCCCAGAAGTCAACCGCGTACCGCTCCGCCTGCTCGGGGTAGATTTCAGCCAATGCCTGGAGCGCCATGCGGTCTGTGTATTCGTCATCGGTCTTGAAGAAGTCATATATGATCTCCTTAAAATCGTCGTGGTCCTTGCAGTTGGGCAGATGCTTCGCGAATTGCCATTTCGCGGCAATATAGCCTGTTTGCAGGCAACGTCTGCACAGCAGAGCGAACCATTCGCTGTGCTCCTCCAATTCGTCCACAAAGTTTTCGCCCTCGTTGTCCCGGGCGGCCACAAACAGCAGGTCGTCTATCATCTGCCCGGTGGCTTCCCCGGCGGCCAGATTGCGGATGATGGCCATGGAACAGTCGTACATCTCATAAAATTCGTCACAAAAACACCACTCCCCATTGTCGTTTTTCTCAGAAAATGCGGGGAAGTTTTCTTTTGTCCACGCTTTAAAGCGATTTACCTTTGTGTGCAAATCTTTTTCATATTCTTCTACCATGCATATCACCATAGCTCCAATTAAATGGGATAAAACCGGCGGCGCACAGGGTAAATGTGCGCCGCCGGTGGGTTTTACATGGCCAGCAGCTCCAGCTTCTCCCCGTCGGAGACGGCCTTCAGCTGAGACACCGGGTTTTGATACCCCTCAATAAGCCGGACGGCGATGGCGTCCTCCAGCTCCTTCTGGATGAGGCGGCGCAGATTCCGGGCGCCGTAAGTGGCGGAATAGGACTTCTTCACCAGGTAATTGAGCAGGGTGTCGTCCCAGGTGAAGTTAATCTCCTTCTCCTTCAGGGTGCCCACCAGCTCCTTGAGCATGAGCACGGCAATGCCCTTGAAATTCTCCTCAGACAGCTGGTTGAAGTAGACGATCTCGTCCACCCGGTTGATGAACTCGGGGCGGAGGAAGTCGTTCAGCGCCTTCATGGCCCGGTCCTTGCCCTGCTCGTTGGCGGTGCGGCCGAAACCCACCGAGCCGCCTCCCTTGGTGCTGCTGCCAGCGTTGGTGGTCATGACAATCACCGTATTCTCAAAGTTCACCACCCGGCCGTGGGCGTCGGTGATGCGGCCGTCGTCCAGCACCTGGAGCAGGATGTTCAGCACGTCGGGATGGGCCTTCTCAATCTCGTCGAAGAGGACCACCGAGTAGGGCTTTCTCCGGATTTTTTCGGTGAGCTGGCCCGCCTCGTCGTAGCCCACGTAGCCCGGAGGGGAGCCGATAATCCGGGAGACAGCGTGCTTCTCCATAAACTCGGACATATCCAGCCGGATCAGGGACTCGGGGGTGTCGAACAGGTCGGCGGCCAGCTGCTTCACCAGCTCGGTCTTGCCCACGCCGGTGGAGCCCACGAAGATGAAGGACACCGGCTTGTGCTTGGGGGAGATACCGACTCTCCCCCGGCGGATGGCGGCGGAAACCGCCTTCACCGCCTCGTCCTGGCCGATCACATGGGACTCCAGCCGCTCCTCCAGCTTGGCCAGGCGCTGGAACTCCTGCTCCTGGATGCGGCTGGCGGGGATGTTGGTCCAAAGCTCGATGACGTTGGCCAGGTGTTCCTCGGTGAGGGAGGGGTGGGCATCGTTTTGCAGCTCCGATTTCTCCTCCTCCAGCCGCAGCTCCAGGCTCTTGATGTCGGCCAGCCGCTTGTAGGACTCATCGGTGGCGGCGGCCATCATGACCTCCTTCTCCTTGGCCAGGTCGGCCAGCTCCTTGTCCACCGCGTTGAGACGGGCCAGGGCCTTGTTGTGGAGGTTCACGTTGGAGCAGGCCTCGTCGATGAGGTCGATGGCCTTGTCGGGCAGATAGCGGTCGGTGATGTACCGCTCACTCATAGTGACGGCCAGCCGGCACATGGCGGGGGAGACCGTGACCTGATGGAAAGCCTCGTAATAGGGGGCAATGCCCTCGATGACAGTGATGCTATCCTCGATGGAGGGCTCCTCCACGATGACGGGCTGGAACCGCCGCTCCAGGGCGGTGTCCTTCTCGATGTGCTTGCGGTACTCGTTGAGGGTGGTGGCGCCGATGACCTGAAGCTCCCCCCGGCCCAGGGCGGGCTTGAGGATGTTGGCAGCGTTCATAGAGCCCTCGGCGTCGCCGGCTCCCACAATGGTGTGTACCTCGTCGATGACCAGGATGATGTTGCCCAGCTTTTTAATCTCCTCAATGAGACCCTTCATCCGGCTCTCGAACTGGCCCCGGAACTGGGTGCCCGCCACCAGGGCGGTGAGGTCCAGCAGGTAGACCTCCTTGTCCAGCAGCTTGTAAGGGACGTCCCTGTTGGCGATGCGCTGGGCCAGGCCCTCGGCGATGGCGGTTTTGCCCACACCGGGCTCGCCGATAAGGCAGGGGTTGTTCTTCTGCCGGCGGTTGAGAATCTGTACCACCCGCTCCAGCTCCCGCTCCCGGCCGATAAGCTTATCCAGCTTGCCCTCCTGGGCCCGCTGGGTCAGGGAAATGCAGTAGCTGTCCAGAAATTTCCGCTTGGCGGGCTTGGCCTGCCCCTTTTCGCTCCGGGCGGGCGGGGGAGTGGGCCCCTCGCCGGAGGAGGGCTTTTCCGGGGAGGAGGACCCGCCGCCAAAAAGCTGGTTGAGGAAGGGGAAGGTGGCGGTGCGGCCGTCGTCCTCATCGTCGTCCTCGTCCTTGGCGGGGGACATCATCCCCTCCATCCCCTCGGCGCCGCCGAAGGCGGACATCATCTCAGTGGTGAGGTTATCCAGGTCCTCGTCGCTGATGCCCATTTTCTTCATCATGTCGTCAATGGGCTTAATGCCCATCTCCCGGGCGCACTTGAGGCACAGGCCCTCGTTTTTGGAGGTGCCGCCCTCCAGCTTGGTAATGAAGATAACCGCCACATTTTTGCCGCAGCGGCTGCACATGGTTGGCTGCATGGTGAATACGCTCCTTTCGGGAAAAGTCCACGTTTGAGGAGATAGTACACCCCAATTATGAACTGGCTATGAACACTGGCCCTGAGAAATACAGGGTTTACAGGAAAAATGACAACGGACTGACGGTGCAGAAGAACTTTAGCAGATAGGTCTGTTCCACCGCCTCGGGGGGAATATAACCGTCTCGCAGCAGCCAGACGGCGATGAACACCACCAGCGCCCCCTTCACCAGCCCCACAATCCTGCCGCCCCAGCGGTTGGCGGTGTAGAGGACGGGCAGGTGGGCCACCAGGTCCAGGGTGTGGCTGAAAAAGAACCAGGCAATGAGCACCGCGAAGAAAGCGACGGAGAAAATTACCATCCGGGCGATCTGCACCGCCACAAAGTGGGCCAGCGCCTGGGCGGCGTGGGTGACGATGTCAGCCGCCTTGTCATCCACCGCTTTTTGGAAGGTTTCCGCGAAGCCCTGGAAGAATTTGGAGTCCTTCAGCGGCTCCAGCAGCTCCTCCAGGGGGAGCTGGGCCAGCCAGTCGGCCTCCTCCGTGGAGGTGTTTTCCGCCGGAGAGCGCTGGTAGTAGCTGGTCACTGTGTCGTGGATGCTGCTGGCGACAGCGGGCTCGATGGCCTTGGCCACCGGCTCGGCCAGGGCGTTGGAGAGGAAGGAGGCCCCGATCAGGGCCACAAAGACGGCCAGCAGGGAGCACAGAGTGAGCACAAGGCCCTTCCGATAGCCCAGCCAGACGAACAAGAGCAGAACGGCAGCGATGCCGATATCGTAGACAATGTAAGACATGGAGACCTCCTGATAAATGGTGTGTGGGGCCCGACGACCCCGGCGGGCCAACCGGCTTTTTCAGGACCCGCCCGGGTGGTCGGGTCCCACAGGCCCCCCGGCTACGGGATATACAGCCAGGCCTGCTGGTCGTTGGCCAGCAGGGCGGAGCCGTTGGTGTTCAGGTCCACCCTCCGGGCGGCGCGGCTGTTCTTCACCCCGGCGACAAACTCCAGGCTGGTGTTATACACCGAAAGCTGGCTGCCAGTGAGCAGGGCGCAGTATTCCCCGGCGGCAGCGTAGTCCAGCACCTGCCCGGTGAGGGCGATGGACTGGACCACCTGGGCGGAGCTGTCCACCAGCAGGGCCTGGTCGGCGCTGCCCGAGCGGTAGCGGCCCATCAGCAGAAAGGCGAAGCCGTCGCCGCCCAGAGAACAGCCCTTCAGGTAGCTGGGGCTGAAGAAGCAGGTCTGCACCGTCTCGCCCTCGGGGGTGAGGGATACGGTGAGCAGCCGGTCCTCTCCCACCAGCCAGACCACCCCCAGGTCAAAGTCCATATCCAGCACCGTCATGCCCCCCAAGTCCAGCTGGGCGAAGGGCTCGGTCTTATCCACCGAATAGAGCAGCAGGCGGCTGAAAAAAGCGCCGTTCTCCTGGCCGATGGTGACCACCGCCACCGTCCGGCCGTCGGGGGAAATTGCGGCGTCCACCGCGAAGGTGGAGGACAGGCTGATCTGGATAACCGGCTCCCCCCGCCGGTCGTAGACGGTAACCGCCCCCTTGTAGCCGCTCTGCTGGGCGGTGACAGCCAGCCAGCCCCCGTCGTTGGGCCGGGCGGACAGCAGATCCGCCCCTCCCTCCAGGGAGAGGGAGAAATTTTTCTCCCCGTCTCGGAAGGCAAACAGGGACTGGTTGCCGGCGTCGTAGACCACAGCGGTGCTGCGGGAGGCGGTGAGCACCGGATTTTCCAGGGAGCGCACCTCCTCGGCCAGCTGCTGGCCGTCCAGACCGTAGTAGTGAGCCCCGGCGGCGGAGGCCGTTACCACGCCGCTGTTCAGGTAGGCGATGGACAGCTTGTCGCCCCCGGCATGGGAGAAGGGGGCGGACTCGCCGGTGGCGCCGGTGTCCATGCGCTGGTAGTCCAGCCAGTGCTTGAAGGTGTTCATGTTGATGGTGTCCCGGTAGATCACCAGGATCATGGCCCCCAGCAGCAGTGCCGCCGTGGTCAGCAGGGCCAGCAGGCGGAGCAGGGGATTGGGCTTTTTCAGCCGCTTGAGGGCGGGCGTGTTTTTGTTCTCATCCATATTTACTGCTTAAATATCCTCATCATACCACAATCTTGTCATGTACAGCCCCCCGGGGGGGACGGTAGGCCCGGCCAGGGTCCGGTTGCCCGAGACCAGGATGGCAGGGATATCCTCCGGGGCCAGCTTGCCCTCGGCGGCGTAGACGATGGTGCCCACCATGGCCCGGACCATGTTATATAAAAAGCCGTTGGCGCACACCCGGCAGGAGATCAGGTCGCCGGAGCGCTCCACGTCGAAGTAGTGGACGGTCCGCACGGTGGTTTTGGTCTCGGTGCCCACTGAGCGTACCGCCCGGAAGTCGTGAGTGCCCACAAACTGCGCCGCCGCCCGGGCCATAATGCCCTCGTCCAGGCGCTTGGGGTAGAACCAGGCTCGGTTGACATAAAACGGGTTGCCCAGCCGGGAGTTGTAAATGCGGTAGGTGTACTCCTTTTTTACGCAGGAGCCGATAGCGTTGAAGCTGTCAGGCACCTGGGAGGCTTTCACCACCACAATGTCGTCGGGGAGCCGGGTGTTCACCGCCAGGGGCAGCTTGTCCAGGGGGATGCGGCAGGTGGTGCGGAAGTTGGCCACATAGGTCTCCGCGTGGACCCCTGCGTCGGTGCGCCCCGCCCCGGTACACTTCACCGGATGGCCCACCGTGGCCGCCAGCGCCTTCTCCAGCGTTTCGGCCACCGAAATTGCGTTTTTCTGCACCTGCCACCCATGGTAGGCCGTGCCGTTGTACATCAGCTTTAGAGCAATGTTTCGTTCCATAAAAACCCCCGTCCCGCCCGCAGGCGACAAGCCTCCCTTGCCAAAGGGAGGGGGACCGCCGGGCGGAGCCCGGTGGTGGAGGGATTCCGTTGGCCGGAAGCCGTGGGAGGAATCCCCCCGCCCCCTGCGGGGGCACCCCCCTTTAGCAAGGGGGGCTTTTTTGGTGCTATCTGTTCACTTCCCGCTTATCCGTCAAGCCCAGCAGGTAATCGGTGCTGACATCGAAGAATTTGGCAATCTGAATCAGGCCAGGGACAGTGGGGTAGGTGTTTCCGTATTCATACGACTGATAACCACGCGGTTTTAAGCCGAAGATCTCGGCCATTTGATTCTGTGTATACCGGTTTTCTTTCCGCAGTGATTTGAGCCGTTCTGAAAAATTTACCATAGTGTCCTCCTTGCCCTTGACTTATGTGGAAAATGTGATATAATTCACAGTATAAATGTGAAAGGAGACAATCCCATGGATAATATACTCTACACGCTTTTCCAAGACAATGTGGAATTACCCGGAAAAGTCTACGAATTCTGCAAAGAAACCCCGGAGTTCTGCCAGGCGGAGCAGAAATTTGAGGCCATAAGCCGGCAAGTTGCGGAAAAGCTGGGTCAGGAGCTGTATCTCGACTTTGAAGAAGCCCAGTCCTGGTACATGGCAAAACTGGTCAACGCCTATTATCTCTTTGGATTGGGTCTGCGTCAAGAGGTTTTGTCAGCTTTACAGCCCAAAGTGTCCTAACACGCCCACGCCCACGGTGATGGCCAGAAAGAGGAACAGGGCCACGTAGTCGGCGGCCTTGTATTTCAGCTGCCGCAGGCGGGTTCTTCCCTCGCCGCCGTGGTAGCAGCGGCACTCCATGGCGGTGGCCAGCTCGTCGGCCCGGCGGAAGGCGGAGATGAACAGGGGCACCAGCAGGGGCAGCAGGGCCTTGGCCCGCTGGATCAGGTTGCCGCTCTCGAAGTCGGCCCCCCGGGCCCGCTGGGCGGACATAATCTTGTCGGTCTCCTCAATAAGGGTGGGGATAAACCGCAGGGCAATGGACATCATCATAGCCAGCTCGTGGACGGGTACCCGCACCATTTTCAGCGGCCCCAGCAGGGACTCCAGCCCGTCGGTGAGCAGGATGGGGGAGGTGGTGTAGGTGAGCAGGAAGGTGCCGGAAATAAGCATCATAATGCGTACAACCATGAAGAAGGCCCGCCAGACGCCCTCCAGGGTGATGGTAAAGACCCAGAACTGGGCCAGCACGGTGTCCCCCGGGGTGTAGAACAGGTTGAGGACGGCGGTAAAGACGACAATGAACAACACCGGTTTCAGCCCCCGGAAAACCGACTTCACCGGGACCTTGGACAGATAGATGGACCCGGCCAGTACCGCCAGCATAACGGCGTAAGTGACAAACCAGGCGGCCAGAAACAGGGCCACGATATAGAGGACCACGCAGATCAGCTTGGTCCGGGGATCCAGGCGGTGTACCGGGGAGTTTCCCGGGAAGTACTGGCCCAGGGTGATATCCTTCAGTGCCACTCAGCCCACCTCCCTTCCGAGCTTGGCCAAAATCGCTTCTTTGGCCTGGTCCAGGGTATACACCGAGGGGTCAATGTCCACCCCCATGGCTCGCAGCCGGTGGAACACCCGGGTGAGCTGAGGCACGCCCAGCCCCATTTGTTCCAGCTCGTCCCCGTGGCGGAAGACCTCCCGGGGGGGACCCTGGAAGGGGATTTTCCCGTCGTTGACGGCCACCAGCCGGTCCACCGACCGGGCCACCTCCTCCATGGAGTGGGAGACCAGGATGACGGTGGCGTTGTGGGCCTGGTGGTACTCCCGGATGTTGCCCAGAATGGACTCCACCCCCTCCGGGTCCAGGCCGGCGGTGGGCTCGTCCAGAATGAGCACCTTGGGCTCCATGGCGATGACCCCGGCGATGGCCACCCGGCGCTTCTGGCCGCCGGACAGCTCAAAGGGGGATTTTTCCAGGTGGTCGTCCCGCAGGCCCACGAAGTAGGCCGCCGACCGCACCCGGCGGTCGATCTCCTTCTCGTCCAGCCCCATGTTCTTGGGGCCGAAGGAGATGTCCTTATACACCGTCTCCTCAAAGAGCTGGTACTCCGGGTACTGGAACACCAGCCCCACCTGAAACCGGGTCTTTTTGGTGATCTTGGGGTCGGACCAGATGTCGGTGTCCTGAAAGAGGACCGTCCCGGAGGTAGGCCGGAGCAGGGCATTCAGGTGCTGAATCAGGGTGGACTTGCCCGAGCCGGTGTGGCCGATGATGCCCAGGTACTCCCCGGGGTAGGCGCAGAAGTCCACGCTGTCCAGCGCCGTGTGCTCGAAGGGCGTCCCGGCGGAGTAGGTATGGGTAAGCTGTTTCGTTTCGATTATGGGCTGCATAGAGATACATCCTTATTAGTAGTGGTACACGCCCGGAGGGTCTCGTCCTAAGCCTCCCTCTTTGAGGGAGGTGGCACGGGCGAAGCCCGTGACGGAAGGAGTCCGTCAACGGAGAACTCCCTCAGTCAGCCCTGCGGGCTGACAGCTCCCTCTCTGAGGGAGCCTTTTTATTGCAGTAGCTGATACAGCGCCTGGGCGCACTCCTCGTCGCTGAGGGCGTCCAGGGGGACGTTGTACCCCGCCTGGCGCAGCTCCCAGAGGAGCTGGGTCGTCTGGGGGACGGTGAGCCCCACCTTCCGCAGCTCCTCCACCCGGGAGAAGACCGCTTTCGGCGCGCCGTCGGCCACCACCCTGCCCTTGGCCATGACAATGAGACGGTCGGCCTGGGCGGCCTCGTCCATGTGGTGGGTGATAAGGACCACCGTCACCCCCCGGGTCCGGTTCAGCTCCTTAATGGTGCGCAGCACGTCCTTCCGGCCGATGGGATCCAGCATGGCGGTGGGCTCGTCCAGCACAATGCACCGGGGCCGCATGGCGATTACCCCGGCGATGGCCACCCGCTGCTTCTGTCCGCCGGACAGAAGGTGGGGGGCGTGCTCCCGGTGGTCATACATGTTCACTGCCTTCAGGGCGTCGTCCACCCGCTGGCGTATTTCCGCCGGGGGGACCCCCAGATTTTCCGGGGCAAAGGCCACGTCCTCCTCCACCACGTTAGCTACAATCTGGTTGTCCGGGTTCTGGAAGACCATGCCTACCGCCCGGCGGATGTCCAGCAGCCGGCTGTCGTCGGCGGTGTCGATGCCGTCCACATAGACCGTGCCCCCGGAGGGGAGAAGGATGGCATTCATGTGCTTGGCCAGGGTGGACTTGCCGCAGCCGTTGTGGCCCAGCACGGCCACGAAGGAGCCCTCCTCAATGGACAGGCTCACTCCGTCCAGCACCACCGGCGTGACCCCCTCGGCGGCGGGGTAGGAGAAGTGTAAATCTTCGGTTTTGATGATTGCTGCCATAGTTTCACCTTTTTTCAGTCCTGGGATTCGATGTGTATGAGAACGGCGCTTTGCAGATCGCTGCGGCTCCGGGCCAGGTCCAGCATGGCGGGGAGGGACTCGGTATACAGAAAGACCTTTCGTGCGCCGCACTGGATGGCGGCCTCGGCCAGGGCCACTTCCTCCACCTGGGAGGTATGCTCCTGTGTGTGGATGCACATTACGGGCTTGGGGATCAGGACAGCGCCGCAGCCGGCCTGCCGCAACAGTGCCTTCAACAGCTGCTGTGCCGCCGAATAGTGGGCGACCTGTCCCAGGCGGAAGGGGGAAAACACGACGGCCTCCGGGTTGTTTTGATATTGCAGCGCGTCTTTGCCCACTGCCAAGAGCTGACTGGGCTGGGAGGCGCGCACCGCCACCAGGGTGAGGTCCTGTATCTGGCGCTCCGTCTTCAGATGGAACACGGTAATTGCAGCGGGTTTGAAGTCCAGGTACCAGGGCTCCGGCACAAGCTGACGGGCGTCCTGGGCAAACTGTTTCAGCATGATTGCATTCCTTCCTCAATCACGTGTCCACCGCCCGGTGGCCCCGCAGGGGAGGGCCAGACCGCTCTCGGTGACGGGCAGGCCCAGCTCGTCGGAGACAGTATGCCCGCCAAAGCGTTTGGATACCAGCGTCTCCAAAATGTAGGTCACCACGCTGGGGGCCAGGCCGGTGGTGTAGGAGTTTAAAATGAGAAACAGGGGATCGTCAGACAGCACGCCGGACACCAGCTCCACAAAGGGATACAGGCTCTCCTCCAGCTTCCAAACCTCGCCGGTGGGGCCCCGGCCGTAGGAGGGGGGGTCCATGATAACGGCGTCGTATTTCCGGCCCCGGCGAATCTCCCGCTCCACAAACTTGGCGCAGTCGTCTACAATCCAGCGGATGGGAGCGTCCTCCAGCCCGGAGCTCTTGGCGTTTTCCCGGGCCCACTGGACCATCCCCCGGGCGGCGTCCACGTGGCACACCGAGGCCCCGGCGGCGGCGCAGGCCACCGTGGCCCCGCCGGTGTAGGCAAAGAGGTTCAGCACGTTCACCGGCCGGCCGGCGCTGCGAATCTGCTGCCGGGCGAAGTCCCAGTTGGCCGCCTGCTCGGGAAAGAGGCCGGTGTGCTTAAAGTTCATGGGCTTGATGTTAAAGGTGAGGGCTCCGTAGGACACCGTCCACCGCTCGGGCATGGACTTGTTCTGCCACTGGCCGCCCCCGGTGGAGGAGCGGGCGTACCGCCCGGCGTTTTTCTTCCAGCCCGGGTGGGAGCGGGGGGTGTTCCAGATGGCCTGGGGGTCGGGCCGCACCAGCAGCTGCTCCCCCCAGCGCTCCAGCTTTTCCCCTTGGCCGCAGTCGATAAGCTCGTAGTCGATCCACCTGTCGGACAGCCACATAGACGAAGCCCTCCCCATAAAAATCCAGAAGTGGGATTAGTATACCATCCGCAAAGGGGCTCGTCAATGAAATAGTGATTGTAATTTGGGGAAAACTGTGCTAAAATACCTCAGACATAGAAAGAATGAGGTGGCGACCTATGGAGCATCCCTTCCGCTCCGCCGCAATCGGCGGCTTTAACAAACAGGATGTCCTGGACTTTTTAGAGGCCCAGGCCAAGCAGACTGCCCAGGCCCAGCAGGAGCTGCAAGGCCGTCTGGAGGAGTCTGAGCGCCAGGGGGAGAGCCTCCGCCGGGAGCTGGACGAGGCGAACCGCCAGCTGGAAGCGGTCCGGCGGGCGCTGGAGGAGGCCGGCCAGGCCCGGGAGGAGCTGGCCGGACAGCTGGAGCGGGCCAACGAGGCCGCGTCGGGCAGCCGGCAGGAGGCCAGCCGCCTGGCCGGCGAGCTGGAGCAGGCCCGCCGGGAGCGGGACGAGATGCGGGCTCAGCGGGACGCGGTCTGGCCCGACGCCCAGGCCTATATAGAGCTGAAGGAGCGCACCGCCGGGGTAGAGCTGGAGGCCCACCGCCGGGCTCAGGCCATCCAGGCCAAGGCGGAGGAGGACGCCCAGAAGGCCCGCCGCCAGGTGGAGCAGTGGCTGAAACGGATGGGGCGGGAGTATGACGCCCTGTGCACCCAGGTGGAGACCACCGTCTCCCACGCGGCCAGCGAGCTGGAGAAGGCGGGCGCCGGCCTGGAGCGGCTCAACGAGCTGATGAGCGGCCAGGGGACCGCCCTGGAGGGGGTCCGCCGGGCCTACGACGAGACCAACCTGGGCCGTCCCGAGGCCCCTATGCCTATTGACGAGACATAACAGCTGCAGCCCGCCGGATACCCGGCGGGCTGTTAGACTGTCAAAAACCTCCGCCCTCGCAGGGCCGACTCCCCCTAACAGGGGGAGATGTCGGCAAAGCCGACAGAGGGGGCGGGCTCCTTTTGAAAGGAGCTGTCAGCCGCAGGCTGACTGAGGATTGTATTTCGCCGCAGGCGAAATGTATTAAATAAACAAGGGTTCGGAAGCTTTGTTTACTTCGTATGTTTTGCTTCGCAAAACGCAATCCTCCGCCCCAGTGTGCGCACTGGGGCACCTCCTTTCTAAAGGAGGCTTTGCCGCCTGCGGGCGGGACGGAAATATTAAGCCGTAAAAATGCACTAATATTGGGCTAAATCTCATGCCGGAGGATATGCTTTACTCACTTGGAGACCGAGGAGGAGAGCATAGGATGGACAAGACCCATCTAAGCATCCGCATGGATGATAGACTGCACGATAAATTTCGCTATGTAGCTGGAGCGGAGGGCCGCTCCATGAGCGGCCAGATCCTGTACCTGATTCAGAAGTGCATCCGGGAGTTTGAGAAGGAGCACGGCCCCATCCCGGAGGATGAATTAAAATGAGGGTCCGGGAGAGGGTGCTGGACCTGCTTTTTCCGCCCAAATGTCCCTTTTGCCAGAAAATTCTGGCCGAGCCCCGGGTGCCGGTGTGTCCGGAGTGCCGGCCCGGGCTGCCCTGGCTGGAGGGGGCGGCGGCGGAGCGGCAGGTTGACTTTGCCGACGGCTGTTTTTCCCCGCTGGCCTACCGGGGCACGGTGCCCCAGGCGGTCCACCGGTATAAATTCAGCCGGGTGCGGGCGCTGGGAAGGCCCTTCGCCGCCCTGATGGCCCGATGTCTCAGCGACCGCCTCCCGGAGGGGGCCGACCTGCTCTGCTGGGCACCGCTGTCGAAGAAGCGCCTGCGGGAGCGAGGGTTCGACCAGGCGGAGCTGCTGGCCCGGGAGGTGGGGCGGCTGCTGTCCGTCCCGGCTGTGCCCACCCTGGAAAAGACGCGGAACACCGCCCCCCAGTCGGAGCTGGAGGAGGCCTCCGCCCGCCGGGCCAACGCTCAGGGGGCGTATTCCCTGCTGCCCGGAGCCGGGCTGACAGGGCGGCGGGTGGTGCTGGTGGACGACGTGGTCACCTCCGGGGCCACCCTTAGCGCCTGCGCCGCCCTGTTGCGCCAGGCGGGGGCGGAGAGGGTGTACTGCCTCACCCTGGCCCAGGCCCGAAGCCATTAAATACAGCAGGTCCACCCGTAAAAAAAGAGGAAAATTGTTGGAAAAAACGGTTGAAAAGCGGGAGCACTCAGGTTATAATAGAAAGTGGCGTTTAAGAGCCGCCCATATGGGACGGCCAGACAATAACGAATAAAGGATAAGGTGGAACAGAACATGGGTTTCTTTAGCAAGGATATCGGCATCGACCTGGGCACCGCCTCGGTTCTGGTATATATCAAGGGTAAGGGCGTAGTCCTCCGCGAGCCCTCGGTGGTGGCGATGGACAAAAACACCGGCAAGCTGCTCAAGGTGGGCACCGAGGCCCAGGCCATGCTGGGCCGCACCCCGGGCAACATCGTGGCCATGCGCCCCCTGCGGGAGGGCGTCATCTCGGATTACGACATGACCGAGCGGATGCTCAAGGAGTTTATGAAGAAGGTCACCTCCTTCTCTCTCTTCAAGCCCCGTCTGCTCATCTGCGTCCCCTCGGGCATCACTGAGGTAGAGGAGCGCGCCGTGGTAGACGCCGGCATCCAGGCGGGGGCCCGCCGGGCCTACCTCATTGAGGAGCCGGTGGCCGCCGCCATCGGCGCGGGCATCGACATCACCAAGCCCGACGGCCACATGGTGGTGGACATCGGCGGCGGTACCGCCGACATCGCCGTGATTTCTCTGGGCGGCGTGGTGGAATCCGCCTCCATCAAGGTGGCAGGCGACAAGTTTGACGAGGCGGTGGTGAAGTATATCCGCCGCAAGCACAATGTACTCATCGGCGACCGCACCGCCGAGGAACTGAAGATTCAGATCGGCTGTGTCTTCCCCCGGCCGGAGGAGGTCTCCATGGAGATCAAGGGCCGGTGCCTGATGAACGGCCTGCCCCGGGTGTTTAACGTCACCTCCAGCGAGATGATCGAGGCCTTTGAGGAGACCTCCAACTCCATCCTGGAGGCCATCCACGGCGTTCTGGAGCGCACTCCTCCCGAGCTGGTGGCCGATATCTCCACCAACGGCATTGTGATGACGGGCGGCGGCTCCCTGTTGTGGGGCTTTGACAAGCTGGTCGAGTCCCACACGGGCATCGAGACCCATGTGGCGGACGATGCCATCTCCTGCGTGGCCTTTGGCACCGGCAAGAGCCTGGACAGCCTGGACCAGATGCAGGACGGCACCATGAACCTGTCCCGGAGAAAGCAGATGAATTATTAAAACGAGCAGCCGGCCTCAGGCCGGCTGTCTTTCTAAGGAGGAGACCTATGGAAACGGTGGAGGAGGTCCTGAAAACGGTGGGCAGGACGGTGGGCATCCCGGATCTGACCCTGGGCGGCCTGCTGCGGGTGGCCATGATGGTCCTGCTGGGCATACTGGCCATCCGTCTGCTAATGAAGATGGTGGACCGGGTGCTGGAACGGAGCAAATCGGTGGCCGCCATCAAGCCCTACATCCATACGGCGGTGAACATCTTTCTCTGGGTCCTGCTGGCCCTGATGCTGGCGGGTACCCTGGATGTGGATGTCACGTCCATTATTGCCATGCTCAGCGTGGCGGGGCTGGCGGTGTCCATGGCGCTGCAAAATACACTGTCCAACCTGGCGGGGGGGCTGGTGCTGCTGGTGACCAAGCCCTTTGTGGTGGGGGACTATGTGGAGGCGGACGGAGTCAGCGGCACCATCGCCGCGGTGGATATGTCCTATACCACCTTTGTCACCCCGGACAACAAGGAGATTTTCGTCCCCAACAGCCAGCTGTCCGCCACAAAAATCACCAATTACAACCGGCTGGGCCGGCGGCGGATGGATGTGACCTTTACCGCCTCCTACGACGCCCCCACCGCCCAGGTGCGCTCCGCCATTGAGGAGGCCCTGGCCGCCATCCCCGGCATCCTGGATGACCCCGCCCCGATGGTCTACCTGTCGGAGTACCAGTCCAGCAGCATCGAGTACCTTACCCGCCTGTGGACCGCCGCAGACGACTACTGGACGGTCTACTATGCCCTGCTGGAGGGGGTGCGGGAGTCCTTCGCCCGCCACGGGGTGGAGATGACCTACGACCACCTCAACGTGCATATTGTGGAGAAATAAAGCCTCCCTCTCTGAGGGAGGTGGCGCCGCCGCAGGCGGCGGCAGAGGGAGTTTAGCGGACTCCCTCAGTCTCGCTTCGCTCGACAGCTCCCTCAGGGAGGGAGCCTAATTGTATTACGGCATGGCCAGCCCGTGTAAAAACCCGTCCAGTTGCGGGGACAGAACCTCGCCGCCCACCACGGTGTTCTTGCAGATCAGCAGGTTGACCTGCACGCCGGCCTCGCCGGTGGGGTAGTTGAGCACCTCATAGGTGTACCGCTTGACCCGTTTGCCGGCGTACTTCTGCAAATCGAAGCCCTGGCCGGTCTGGAGGGCCAGATACTCGGTGTAGCTGTCGTCCATCTCCTTGGGGATAAGCAGCTCCTGGGTGGCCACGGGATCGGGGGACACCTGCCAGCCGTAGGCGGACAGGTAGTCGATGCGGTCCTGGTTGGATTTGACCCCCCTGGGGCTGGGCAGAGCGGAGCCGGATACCTCCCGGCTGAGGGCGTGGCCGAAATTCAGGGCGATGGCACAGCAGCACAGCAGGGCTGCCGCCGCCACCCCCAGAGTCAGCTTCCGTTTAGGCATTTTCGCGGTTACGATCAACACAGCGCATATCTCCTTCCCTGGCTTGTTCTCTCTTTAAGGTATGCGGGAAAAGGGAAGGATATGCTAATAAGCCCCCCTTGTGAAAGGGGGGAGGGCCGCCGGACAAAGTCCGGTGGCGGGGGGATTCCGGGTAACCCATTCCTTTGCCCCTGACTCTCCTATCCCGGTTTATCCCCTTACGGGGATAGGCAAGGGTAGAACCCTTGCCCTACGGACGGTCGTGGCAGAGGCAACCGTCGAGCCTGGATGGGATGGGGAGGGGATGCGGAATCCCCCGGTGCGAATGCCAGCCCCCTTTGACAAGGGGGCCTTTTGGAGCGAGGAGGGCAGCTATGGACCGTATCGACAAACTGCTGTGCTCCACCGGGCGGTGGAGCCGGAGGGAGGTAAAGGACCTGGTCCGTCAGGGCCGGGTGGCGGCCGACGGCCGGACCGTCCTCAGGCCGGAGGAGAAGGCGGACCCGGAGACCGTCCGCCTCACGGTGGACGGGGCGGAGGTGGTCTGCTCCCCCTTCGTCTATGTGATGCTCCACAAGCCGGCAGGGGTACTCTCGGCCACGGAGGACCGGTCCCAGCCCACGGTGCTGGACCTGCTCCCCCCGGAGCTGAAAAGGCGGGGGCTGTTCCCGGTGGGCCGGCTGGACAAGGACACCACCGGCCTGCTCCTCCTCACCGACGACGGCCCCCTGGCCCACGGGCTGCTGTCCCCGAAGAAGCATGTGGACAAGGTCTATCTGGCCCGGGTGGACGGCCAGGTGGACGGGGCGGACGCGGCCGCTCTGGCCGCCGGGCTGACGCTGGGGGACGGGACGGTGTGCCTCCCAGCCGGGCTGGAGCCCCTGGGGGACGGGAGCACCTGCCTGGTGACCCTGCAGGAGGGGAAGTACCACCAGGTGAAGCGGATGCTGGCCGCCCGGGGCAAGCCGGTGCTGACCCTCCACCGGCTGCGCATGGGCCCTTTGACGCTGGACGAGGGCTTGAAACCCGGAAAATGGCGGTTTTTAACCCCCCGGGAGCGGGCGGAGCTGAGGGGGCTGGAGGGGGCGATTTAATATTTTGGTCGATTTGAACAAAAAAATCGAAAAAACCTCTTGCCAAACAGGGGGGATACCCGTTATAATAGGAACAGCGTACAAAAGTTTACGTAGGAGGGATCGCTGTGTCTAGCAGGATGTTTCAGGGTGTTGTACTCCAGATGAAGGACAGCATCAGCCGAACCGTAGGTGTGGTGGACGCGGAAGGGATTGTGGTCGCCTGCAGCGAGCTCACCTGCATCGGCGAACACTGGCCCGGCGCCGTCGCCGCCATCAACGGCGCGGAAAACAATCTGGCCCGGTTCGAGGGCCGCACCTTCAAGCCCCTGGCGGGCTGGGGCGCTCAATTCGACTACGCCGCCTTTGTCAAGGGGGAGGACGAGTTGGCCGCGTCGCTGTGCGCCGTAGCCGTAGTGGCCTTTAACGGAGCAAAGACCTACTACGAGGAGAAGCACGACAAGGCCACCTTTGTCAAAAATATTATCTCCGACAATATCCTCCTTGGGGATATCTACACCCAGGCCAAGGAGCTCCATTTCGTCTCGGAGGTGCCCCGGGCCGCCTTTCTGGTGCGGCAGCTGGGCCCCGCCGACGTGTCCGCCATTGACGTGATCCAGAACCTGTTCCCCGACAAGCAGACCGACTTTGTCATTTCCATCAACGAGACCGACGTGGCCCTCATCAAGCAGCTGCCCGAGGGGGCGGACTCCAAGGACCTGGGAAAGATCGCCAAGCAGATTGTCACCGCCGTCAGCCAGGAGCTGGGGGTGAAGGTGGTGGTGGGCATCGGCACCATCGTGCCCCACATCCGGGACCTGGCCCGGGCTTATAAGGAGGCCGGGGTGGCCATCGACGTGGGCAAGGTGTTCGACACCGAGAAGACCGTTATCAACTACGAGAACCTGGGCATCGGCCGGCTGATTTACCAGCTGCCCACCATCCTTTGCCAGATGTTCCTTCAGGAGGTCTTCAAAAAGAGCCCCATCGACGCCCTGGATCAGGAGACCCTGCTCACCATCAACAAGTTCTTTGAGAACAACCTGAACGTGTCCGAGACCGCCCGGAAGCTGTTTGTCCACCGGAACACCCTGGTGTACCGGCTGGAGAAGATTAAAAAGCTCACCGGCCTGGACCTGCGGGAGTTTGACGACGCCATCACCTTTAAGGTGGCCCTGATGGTCAAGAAGTACCTGATCTCCCGGGGGATCGAATCCTGAATTTGTATTTTATCAGCGCCGCCTTGACAGACGGCGCTGAAATATTTAAGGAGGAAAACAGCATGAGAAAGAAAATGCTTTCCCTGGTGCTGGCCCTGATTATGGTGCTGGCTCTGCTCCCGGTCTCCACCGTAGCGGCGAATGCCACTGTTACCCAGGTCATCCCCTTTATATATGACGATGTGGATAATTTTTCTGAAGGCCTTGCGGTGGTAAAGCTGGGTGGTATGTGGAGCTTCATCGACAAGACAGGCAGGGAGGTCGTGCCTTTCAAGTATGATGCAGTGTATCATTTCTCTGAAGGACTTGCGGCGGTAAAGCTGGACGGCAAGTTTGGCTTCATTGATAAGGCTGGAAAAGAGGTCGTATCCTGCCAGTATGACGAAACATGGGGCTTTGCCGATGGTCTGGCAGCGGTGGAGCTGAACGGTAAGTGGGGCTATATCGACAAGATGGGGAAAGTGGTCATCCCCTTTAATTATGACGACACATTTAATTTCTTCGATGGCTTTGCGGCGGTGAAACGGAACGGCAAGTGGGGGTACATCGACAAGACGGGCAAGGAAATCGTGCCCTGCATATATGATAATGCGGGTGACTTCTCCGATGGCCTTGCTCCGGTGGGGATTTGGGGTTTTTCCAGCTATAAGTGGGGCTTCATCGACAAGATGGGTAAGGTGGTCGTACCTTGCAAGTATGATGATGCGTGGTTCTTCTCCGAGGGCTTGGTACGGGTGAAATTGAACGGAAAATGGGGCTACCTTGATAATACGGGGAAAGAAATTATTCCCCTTAAATATGACGAAGCATATAATTTCTTTGATGGCCTTGCGGTGGTGGGGCTAAACGATAAATATGGCTACATCGACAAGACGGGTAAGGAGACCATCTCCCTCAAATTTGATGATGCGTATAATTTTTTTGATGGCCTTGCGGCAGTGAAGATGAATGGCAAGTGGGGATATATCAACAGGATGGGCGAGGAGGTTGTGCCCTGTCAGTATGACGATGCGGGTGACATCTCCGAGGGGTTGGCGGCAGTAAAGTTGAACGGAAAGTGGGGCTTTATCTCGGTTAGCGGCGCTTCCACACCCCAGCAACCCGCCAGGACGACCGCATCTCCCACCAACGACAAACTGGCGGTAAACGGCGTGGAGCAGGACCCCACGGTGTACAAGATCGGGGACAGCAACTATTTCAAAATCCGTGACGTGGCGGCAATGCTGGACGGCACCGGGAAGCAGTTCGTCGTGGGCTATGACGGGCAGTTGAAATCCGTCACCGCCACCACCGGACAGGGCTATGCCAGGCAGCCCGGCGACCTGGCCGGCGCGCCCGCCGGAGGGGACAAGACCGCCGAAATCAGCAGCGATACCATCTATGTCAACGGTGAAAAGGTGGATGCCGAGGTCTATAAGATTGACGGCAGCAACTATTTCAAGCTTCGCGACCTGGGCAAGGCTCTGGACTTCTATGTGGGCTGGAGCCAGGAACGGGGCGTGTATATCGAAACAGACAAGCCCTATTCCTGAGCAGAAAACAGCGCCGCCCAAAAGGGAGAGGTAACGTAAGGAAGTTACCCCTCCCTTCGCTATTTGTAGACAGCCGAAAGTGATTGAATTGCAGGGATATTCAACACCTTGGAGGTAATTATAATGGAAAAGTCTACATTTGAGCAAATGGGTGGAACCTATTACCAGCAGGGTGATTATTTCTTACCGAATTTCTCTGTTCCGAAAAGCGCACCTGTTGGCATTTGGGGAGTACGGCATCTGTGCTACTTGAAGAAACATCGTCAAGCTATTTATACCGCCATGCTCTTATCAGATAAGTTGAACAGCTATCTGGCCGAAATCGACCAGCAGGCCCAAGTTATGTTTTCTCAGCTTGTAAAACAAATAGCAGGTCACGAGAAGATTACGGAACATTTGAAGAAAAGTAATCAGCTTGAATGGGTAAGAAAAATGAATAATGTTCAGAATAGAGCAGTAGAGATTGTCAATACTAATTTAATTTACACATAATTAAGAAGATAGCAGGACGGTAACCATCGTCCTGCTATCTTCTTATTACACAGCAGCATTTCTCATGAATATATGAGTACAACTTGCTCTTTCGTTTAAAGTGTGTTATGATATAAGCAGTTCTGATGAATGGAGCACCAAAATGACTATTAGCTATGTTAAATTATGGAAACTGCTTATAGATAAAAAGATGAATCGTACAGATTTGAAAAATGCTGCAGGCGTTAGTTTTAATGTGTTGGCTAAAATGAGTCGTAATGAATTCGTTTCTTTGGAGAGCCTTTGTAAAATTTGCTCTGCTTTAACCTGTGACATTGGTGATGTGATGGAGTTTATTGAAAATGAACCTACTTGATTTTGCCATTCAAACTACGAACCAATATATTGACCAAATACCGAAATCTCAGCGAAAAAAGTATGGTCAGTTCTTTACAAGCAAAGAAACAGCCATATTTATGGCTGACTTATTTGACGTACCTGCCGGTAAAACAACATTGCATATTCTTGATCCCGGAGCGGGTTCTGGAATACTATCAATTGCTCTGCTTGAAAGATTGCAAGGGATACCTCAACTTAAATCTGTCCATTTGGTTTGTTATGAAAACGATTCAAAAATTATCGAGTTATTAAAAACCAACTTAGATTGGGTCTGCCAAAATTCAACCATTCAAATCAACTATGAAATTCGGGAAGACAATTATATTTTAAGCCAAATATTGGACTATAATGGAATGATTGGGGCAAATCCGAGCCCCTTAAAATATGATATGGTGGTTAGCAACCCGCCATATATGAAAATGACTAGGGACTCTCCAGAAGCAAAAGCAATGCCTGATGTTTGCTATGGCGCACCTAATTTATATTTTCTTTTTGCTGCTATGGGTTTGTTTAATCTCATTCATAACGGCGAATTGGTATATATCATCCCTCGTTCTTGGACATCAGGGGCTTATTTTAAAAGGTTCCGTCAAAAATTTTTGAGCGAAGGTACTTTACAACATATTCACCTATTTGTTAGTCGTGACAAAGTATTTGACAAGGAAAGTGTTTTGCAAGAAACCATTATTATAAAGGTGCGCAAATCCACCCAAAAGCCATCTAAAGTAGCGATTACAACAACACAAAGCAATAATGATTTCTCTAATATAACGACCTTTGAAGCACCTTACACCACGGTAATTTCAGGCGAGGATTGCTATGTGTATTTGGTCACAAACGAACAAGAGGTAAAAACTCTTGAACAGCTTAATCAGTGGGGGGATACATTACCAAGTATAGGGTTAAGGATGAAAACGGGTCTGACTGTCGATTTTAGGAACAAGGATGTATTGCGTGATGTTGCAGAAGATAGTGCTGTTCCGCTCTTTTATTCACAGCACATCCAAGCTGGAAAAATTCTTTTTCCTATTGGGAAAGAACATGAATATATCGCTACAGAGCAAGTAGGGTTATTGCAGCCAAATGCAAATTACTTATTTGTAAAGAGATTTACCGCAAAAGAGGAACATCGACGACTACAGTGTGGCGTATATTTAGCGAGGAAATATCCTGAATATGCGAATATTAGCACACAAAACAAAATCAATTTTATTAGTGGGTTGCAAAACTTATCAGAGTGCATAGTTTACGGCTTGTATGTATTGTTTAACTCCACTCTCTATGATTGTTATTACAGAATACTAAATGGCTCAACACAGGTTAATTCTACCGAAATAAATTCAATGCCTGTTCCCCCATTAGCAAGTATAGAATCAATGGGCAAAGAATTGATAAGGGCGCAGGACATGACAGAAGAATGTTGCGATCAAATATTAAGGGGTTTCATTTATGAGCAAAGTCGAGGAAGCAAGAGCAATACTGAAAGAGTTGCAAGTGCCAGCTAAGCAGCAGGCCGATTTATGTTGCTTTGTCCTTCTGGCTATGGCAAATATCAAGGAGCAAGACTTATGGTTAAGCGCAACGAACGAATGGATTCGTATCCACGATGTTATTGCTTATACAAAAGAGTATTATGGTGTTGCATACGCAGAGAATAGTAGAGAAACCTTCCGAAAACAGGCGATGCATCATTTTAGAAACGCTGCTTTTATTGAAGACAATGGAAAGGCTACAAACAGTCCAAATTATCGCTACCGCCTAACAGATGAAATGCTTTCGCTTATCCGTAACTACGGAACCGAAAGCTGGCAAACAGTTAAGGCAGCGTTTTTGAATTCCCATGAAACATTGGTTAGTCTCTATGCTTCTAAGCGCACGATGAGAAAAATGCCTGTTCAGATTAATGGGAAAGATTTTACCTTTTCTCCCGGCAAACATAATGAGCTTCAAAAAGCGATTATCGAAGAATTTGCACCTCGGTTTGCTCCCGATTCAGAATGCCTTTATGTTGGTGATACAACAGAGAAAGATTTGGTAAAGAATGTGGCTAAACTTCAAGAGTTAGGATTCGCAATTACGCTTCACGATAAAATGCCTGACGTTGTTCTTTACTCCAAGGAAAAAAACTGGCTGTACTTTATCGAATCAGTAACCTCCGTTGGGCCTATGGAGCCTAAACGAATAAAAGAAATCGAGGAAATGACTGAAGGTGTAAGGGCAGGGAAAATCTATGTAACAGCTTTCCTTGATTTTAAGACCTTCAAGAAGTTTTCCGAAACGCTTGCTTGGGAAACTGAAGTTTGGATTGCGGATATGCCCGACCATATGATTCATTTGAATGGGGACAAGTTTTTAGGCCCAAGGAAATAACTTCAAAGGACATATTTTAGAATGAAGATACTTGATTTTATCGAAAAAGCAGAGTTGACCGAAAAATCCGAATGCGAAAGGGCAAAACTTGTCTGCTATTTTCACTATAAAGAGACTGATAGTGCTGTATTTTCTATGGCACTGATTTCTGATTTGTTTGCGCAATTTGGGTTCAATGTCCCAAATAGATCAAGATTAAAAGAAAAGTTGACTAAAGGGAAAGATAAGGCGTTTATCAACTCTAAAGGTAAAGCTACTACAATAGAGTTTATTCCCGCTATTCTACAAAGTATAGAAAAGTCTTATGGTGCCTTATGGGCTGATAATACGACGATTGAATCAGATAGTGAAATTATTGATGAGCAAAAGTTTAGCGGAAAACGCCAGTATTTGGATCAACTGATATATCAGATAAATCATTCCTATGCTAATAATTGCTATGATGCAGCAGCTGTCCTGATGCGTAGACTATTTGAAGTAATGCTGGTCTTATCCTATCAAAATCTCGGAATAGATAATGAAATAAAAGATAGTGCCGGAAATGGGTACATTATGTTAGACGGTATAGTTAAAAATGCCAAAAACAATCAGACACTAAAACTTTCACGGATAAAGAACGAATTTGACACATTTCGCGTTGTCGGCAATTTTTCAGCACATAACATTACATATACAGCTGAGGGTGAAGAACGGGCCATGTTTGTCACCGGCGTGAACTGCAACCGGGACACCGCTTTTCAGGAAATGCAGGCGGTCAAGGAGCGATTCGGCAAGACGGGCGGCAACGTGGCCTATCACGCCTATCAGAGCTTTAAACCCGGTGAAGTCACCCCGGGGCTGTGCCACCAACTCGGTGTGGAACTGGCAAAGCGGATGTGGGGGGACGAGTATCAGGTATTGGTCGCCACCCACTTCAACACCGGCACTTATCATAATCACTTCGTCGTCAATTCCGTGGGCCTGTGGGACGGCAGAAAGTTCAACTGCGGCAAGCGGGCCTACTATCAGTTTCGCCGGTTATCGGACGATTTATGCAGGGAATACCAGCTTTCCACCATCAAAAATCCGAAAGGGAAAACGCCCCGGAGCATATACTTTGCTGAAAAGAACGGCGAACCCACCAAATACAAAGAATTTCCTGTTTGCCAATACACCCAGCGGTGCAAAAAGCAGCGCGGTAATCTTCTCCCTCATCCAGACCGCCACAGAGAATGGGTTAGACCCGTACCGCTACTTAACGTGGCTCTTATCCTCTGCTGGGGAGATGGACTTGCCCCAGTCACAAAATGCTCGGCTTCTGCTGCCCTGGAACGCTCCTGCTGTCTGCAAAGTATAATCTTTTTTGCTCTAAGCCAGGTGAAAACCTGGCTTAGAGTTTTCTTGTGGAGGGAAGGTTTGACGCTTACGCTCTACTGCGCCGACTGTGGAAGTAAGCTGGGGTACAGCGCCACCAACAACTACAAGCGTGAACAGGCGTTTTTCTTTTGCTCTGCTTATCGTGGCAATTCCAATGTGTGTTCCGCCCACTTCATCCGGGAGAAGGTGGTTGCAGAATTGCTGCTTGAGGGCCTGCAAAGGCTGTTGTGGTACATCCAAGTCTACGAAAAGCGGTTCGCCCAGGAACAGATGGAACGGTTTGGCTTGCAAGAGAAAAAAGAGTTGACCGCCAGGGGCCGGGAGTTGGACAAGGCCAAGCAGCGAGTAGTGGAAATTGACCAGCTTATCCAGAAAAGCTATGAGGACATGAGCAAGGGCTTACTCTCGGAGGAACGGTTTGCCATCCTGTCTGTATCGCTGGAAGTCGAACAGAAGCAGTTGAAAGCGGCGATCCCGGAGATGGAGGCCAGCTTGGAGGCCACCACGGACAAAGCCGCTGACTTGCAACGGTTCATTGAGCGGGCCAGACAGGTGACACGGCTGACGGAGTTGACGCCTGAAATCGTTCACGAGTTCATTGAGAAGATCGTAGTGTCCAAGCCTGACAAGGTAGACGGCAAGCGACACCAGCGGGTGGACATCCATTACAACACCATTGGCTTGTGGTGTGCCCCGTCCCCGGAAGAAATGGAGAAGCTGTTCCAGGCGCATCTTGCAGGCCAGCATAAAAAGACAGCGTAGCCATAGCCACGCCGTCCAAATAGGTAACTTATTACTTGCTGTCCCCCGGTTGGGGCAACTTCCTTACGGGAGTTGCCCCAAGGGCGGCGCTCTGTTTTGGTCTGTTTGGATCAGATCACTCCGGCCAGCACCAGGGCGAAGGTTACGAAGGTGGCCAGCAGGGCCAGGGAGAACAGCAGGAAGCCAAGGTTGAGCTTTTTACTCTCGGTGCTCTGAGAGGGGGGCACCAGTCCAGACTTGCGCAGAGCGGTCACCACCGGCTTGTAAAGCAGCAGGGTGGCGGCCATATTCATGCCGCCTTTGGCCAGATTGAAGGGGAGAAACAGGGTGGGCAGCATGGCGGCTACCGTCTCCCGTGGATAGCCCATGTAAATGGGGGTGACCAGATAATTCCACAACAGCATTACGACGACCAGGCAGGCTACGCCCAGGCTCAGGCCCAGCACAGCACCGCCTTTGGTGTGTTTTTTCTTGTACACGAAGGAGGCTGTACAGCAGAAGGAAGCGGTGGCCAGCATGTTCATCAGAAAACCCCAGCCGCCGGTGTGGCTGATGGTAATCATTTCAATGAAGGCGACTACAATGGAGATCATAGCGGCAGCCAGTGGGCCAAAGGTGAAACCGCCGATACAGATGACCACATCTTTAAAGTCGAAGTCCAAAAACATGACGGAGGGCATCAGCTTGGATAACAGCATGACGATGTAGGCGATGGCCGTAAGGGTGGCCAGACTGACCATAGTCTTGGTATCCATTTTGGATCGGGAGGAGGACTGAGAAATCGTGGGTGCGGACATAAAAAACACTCCTTTTTTGTATTTGACCGCTGGAAGAGACGTGTCTTCCAGGTGTCAAAACAAACAAGGAGGTGCGCTGACGCACGCCGAAACGGAGCGTGTTGTTTAAACACACATCTTCTTCCATCCGGACTAGGAAAAGTTCGGTATGCACCAGCGCCTGCGGCGCTGGGCAAGCCGGAATTTTCGTCACCGTTGGTCCCGGAGTTTCACCGGGTCAGCGGACACGTTGCCGTGTCCGGTCGCGGACTTTACCGCCAGTGGGGAGTTTCACCCCGCCCTGAAGACATCGTATCCAGTTGTCTGACTGCATTATACGACAGACCGGCGAAAAATGCAACCCCCAATTTCAGGCGCCGGGCAATTTATGGACAATTTGAAAAACTTTGTCTTACCCTCTATGCAAACGGTAAAAAATATATTAAAATAACTTTAAGAAAAAAGACAGGAGTGGTAAATATGGAGCAGCCCAAATTCAAACGAGTTCTGCTGAAGATCAGCGGTGAGGCCCTGGCGGGTGAGGCGTCCAGAGGACTGGACTTCAAGGTAATCGGCCAGGTGTGCGACGCGGTTAAGCGCTGCGTGGAGCTGGGGGTGCAGGTCGGCATTGTGGTAGGCGGCGGCAACTTCTGGCGGGGCGTGAAGGACGGCGGCGACGCCATGGAGCGGGTCCGGGCCGACCACATGGGGATGCTGGCCACCTCCATCAACGCCCTGGCCGTGGCTGACGTGCTGGAACAGAAGGGGGTGGAGGTCCGGGTGCAGACCGCCATCGCCATGCAGGCCGTGGCCGAGCCCTACATCCGCTCCAAGGCCATCCGCCACCTGGAGAAGGGCCGGGTGGTCATCTTCGGCTGCGGCACGGGCAACCCCTTCTTCTCCACCGATACCGCCGCCGTGCTGAGGGCCGCCGAGATCGACGCCGATGTGATCCTCCTGGCCAAGAACATCGACGGCGTCTACTCCGCCGACCCCAAGAAGGACCCCAACGCCACCAAATACAGCAAAATCAGCTACGACGAGGTGTTGGCCCAGCACCTGGCGGTGATGGATACCACCGCCACCTCCCTCTCCATGGACAACAAGATACCCGTCCTCCTCTTTGCCCTCAAGGACCCGGAGAACATCATCCGGGCCGTGATGGGGGAGAAGATCGGGACCATTGTGGAATAACAGCCCCGGGCTTTCGGTGCGGATCTTAAAAGGAGTGAAAACGGATAAGTATGCAGGAAAATGCCAGGCTCATTTTGGGATTGCGCGCCAAGGGATGGACCGACACGGAAATCAACGATTTGGTATTGTGGATTGAAACCGGCAATGAAAAATATAATCCGGAGAAGGAAGTAACAAAGAAAGGAAGTACCAACCATGAGCCCTGAAATCGTAAGCTATGACGAGAAGATGCAGAAGACCATCGAGGTGGTCAAGAGCAATTTTGCCGCCGTCCGGGCGGGCCGGGCCAACGCCGGCGTGCTGGACCGGATTACGGTGGAGTACTACGGCGCCCCCACCCCCCTGAACCAGGTGGCCAATATCGGCTCCCCTGACCCCCGCACCCTCACCGTTCAGCCCTACGACATGTCCCTGCTCAAGGCCGTCGAGAAGGCCATCCAGACCTCCGACCTGGGCATCAACCCCCAGAACGACGGCCGGGTGATCCGCCTGGCCTTCCCCCAGCTCACCGAGGAGCGCCGCAAGGAGCTGACCAAGCAGGTGCGCAAATACGGCGAGGAGGGCAAGGTGGCCCTGCGGAACATCCGCCGGGACGCCATGGACGACATCAAGAAAAAGACCAAGAAGTCCGAGCTCACCGAGGACGACCAGAAGAAGCTGGAGAAGGAGCTCCAGGAGCTGACCGACAAGCGGTGCAAGGACATTGACGATCTCACTGCCAAGAAGGAAAAGGAGCTTATGGCGGTGTAATTTTCCGGTAGGGACGCTTCACGAAGCGTCCGCATACGGGAAGTCAGAGCAAAAAGCCCCCCTTGCCAAAGGGGGGAGGGCCACCGAAGGTGGCGGGGGGATTCCGTCCACCGAATCGTTCCGGTAGAACGGAATCCCCCAGTCATTTGCTGCGCAAATGCCAGCCCCCTTTTGCAAGGGGGCCTTTGGTTAAAAACCGGAACGTGAGAACAAACGCAAAAAGGAGCGACCCATGATGGCCCTTTTCAGGAAAACAACCCAACCGGCGCAGGGGGAGGTGGACTTCACCCGTCTGCCCCGGCACATCGCCATCATCATGGACGGCAACGGCCGCTGGGCGAAAAAGCGGGGCCTGCCCCGCACGGCGGGCCACGCCGCCGGGGCGGAGACCTTCCGCACCATCGCCACCTACTGCAAGGACATCGGCCTGGACTACCTCACCGTCTACGCCTTCTCCTCCGAGAACTGGAAGCGGCCGGAGGAGGAGGTGGGGGCCATTATGGGCCTGCTGAAAAAATACCTGCTGGAGGCCATCGGCCAGATGGAGCGGGACAGGGTAAAGATGGAGTTTTTCGGCGACCTGTCCCCCCTGACCCCGGAGCTGCGGGAGCTGTGCCAGCGCACCCGGGAGATATCACGGCATTACGAGGGCTGTCAGGTAAACATCTGTCTCAACTATGGCGGCCGGGACGAGCTGGTCCGGGCGGCCCAGGCCTTCGCCCAAGACTGCATCGACGGGAGGGCCGACCCCAACCACCTGAATGCGGACCAGCTGAGCGGCTACCTCTACTCCAGGGGCGTCCCCGACCCCGAGCTGATTATCCGCACCAGCGGAGAGCTGCGCCTGTCCAACTTCCTGCTGTGGCAGGCGGCCTACTCGGAGTTCTACATTACCGATGTGCTTTGGCCCGACTTCTCCAGGGAGGAGCTCCACCGGGCCATCGCGTCCTATCAGAGCCGGGACCGCCGGTTTGGAGGTGTGTAATTTGGTAACTCGCATCGTTGTGGGCCTGGCCCTGGGCCCGGCCTTTCTGGCGGCCCTGTTCCTTCTGCCCCCCATGGGGCTGGCGGTGGTGGCGGCCGCCATTGCGGCCATGGCCTCCTTCGAGCTGCTGCGGGCCACCCGGGTGGCCCACCACAACGGCATGTATGCCTTTACCGCCATCGCCGCCGCCCTCATTCCCCTGGGCCACGGGGTGGGGTACGGCAGCTGGACCGCCCGGGCGGTGGCCATCCTGCTGATGGCGGCCCTGTTCCTCCCCGCCCTGCGGCGGTACGGCACCGGGGGGGAGATCAAATTTGAACATATCCTGGTCTGCCTGTTCGGCGGCGTGGGCATCCCTCTGTTCCTGTCCGCCCTGGTGCAGCTGAAGCACTTTGAAAATGGCCGGTTTTTGGTCCTGCTCCCCGTGATCTGCGCCTTTACCACCGATATCGGGGCCTATTTCTTCGGCGTTTTCCTGGGAAAACACCGGGGTATCACCCAGGTGAGCCCCAACAAGTCCCTGGAGGGCTACATCGGCGGAATCGTTACCGGCTGCCTGTGTATGCTGCTCTATGGCTGGCTGGTGGGGCGGTTCGGCGGCGTGGAGGTCATGCTGCCCCGGATGGCCCTCTACGGCCTTCTGGGCAGCGCCGTCACGGAGATTGGCGACCTGTCCTTTTCCCTGATTAAGCGGCAGTATGGCGTGAAGGACTACGGCACCCTCCTGCCCGGCCACGGCGGAATGCTGGACCGGTTCGACTCCACCACCTTCGCCGCCCCCGTGCTGCTGCTGCTGGTGGAGATTCTGCCGGCGTTTTAACCCCCCGTCCCCCGCAGGGCAAGCCTTCCACCCTCCGGGGGGAAGGTGCCCCCGAAGGGGGCGGATGAGGGGGCGGGGCGGGCAAGCAGTTCTTTCGATAAGAGGCAGAAACCTGCCGCGCACCCTCATCCGTCACGGCCTTCGGCCGTGCCACCTTCCCCCTTGAAGGGGGAAGGCTTTTAGGCGGGTTCTGTTACGTGGTGCGCAGGGCAAGGGTAGACCCCTTGCCTTCTGCCTGTGGAAAAAACGCGGCTTCTGTAGGGACGCATCACGATGCGTCCGCTTTAGGAAACCTGCCTCTGGGATGCGGACGCTTCATGAAGCGTCCCTACAAAAAACAGGTGCAAACCCTGTTAAAGGGGGAAATTCCCCTGAGAAAGGAACGCTGTATGAGCAAAAAAATCACCGTATTAGGTTCCACCGGCTCCATCGGGCGGCAGTCATTGGACGTGATTGCCGCCTGCGGCATGGAGGCGGTGGCGCTGGCGGCCAACTCCAGCGTCAAGCTGATGGAGGAGCAGGCCCGGCAGTTCCGGCCGGCCATTGCCGCCCTGGCGGACGAGAGGGCCGCCGCCGACCTGCGTGTCCGTCTGGCAGACACCAATGTCCACGTCCTAAGCGGCCTGGGCGGGGTGCTGGAGGCGGCCACCCTCTCCAGCGCCGACACGGCCATCGCCGCCCTGGTGGGAATGGCGGGCCTGCGGCCCACCCTGGCCTCCATCCGGGAGGGCAAGCGGGTGTGCCTGGCCAACAAGGAGACCCTGGTGTGCGCCGGCCCCCTGGTGCTGGAGGAAGCCAAGGACTACGGGGCCAAGCTCTACCCCGTGGACTCGGAGCACTCGGCCATCTTCCAGTGCCTGGAGGCCAACCGGGACCGGGGCGAGGTGAAGCGCCTCATCCTCACCTGCTCCGGCGGGCCCTTCTACGGCCGGAAGCGGGAGGAACTGCGGGGCATGACAAGGGAAGACGCCTTACAGCACCCCAACTGGTCCATGGGGGCCAAGATCACCGTGGACTCGGCCACCCTGATGAACAAGGGGCTGGAGGTCATCGAGGCCATGCACCTGTACCGGCTGCCGGCGGAAAAAATTTCCGTTGTGGTCCACCGGGAGAGTATTATCCACTCTCTGGTGGAATACTGTGATAATGCCATGATTGCCCAGCTGGGCGCGCCCGACATGCGCCTGCCCATCCAGTACGCCCTCACCTACCCCAAACGGCTCCCCGGCCCCGCCACCCCCCTGGACCTGTGGAACTGCGGGCCCCTCACCTTCGGCACGCCGGATGTGGAGGCCTTCCCCTGTCTGGCCCTGGCCCTGGAGGCGGCCAAGACAGGCGGCACCGCGGGAGCCATCCTCAACGGCGCCAACGAGGGGGCGGTGGCCCAGTTCCTGGCCGGGGAGATCGGCTTCCTGGACATCCCCGTCAAGGTGGAGAGGGCCCTGTCCCAAATCAAGGTGGTGCAGAATCCCACCATGCAGGACATTCTGGAGGCCGACGCTGCGGCGCGAGAGGCGGTTATGTAATTTCGGGTGTGGGGCCCGACCACCCGGGCGGGCCATTTCCCGGGTATTTGGATGCCCCGCCCAGGTGGTCGGGGCCCACATGTATCATGTAAATTCTGGAGGCAAACAATGCTCTACATCATCATTGCAGTTCTGATTTTCGGTATTCTGGTAGCCACCCACGAGCTGGGGCACTTCGCCTCGGCCAAGCTGCTGGGGGTAAAGGTGAATGAGTTCGCCGTGGGCATGGGGCCCGCCCTGCTCAAGTGGGGGAAAGGTGAAACCCTTTATAGCTTGCGGGTCCTGCCCATCGGCGGCTTCTGCGCCCTGGAGGGGGACGACGAGGAGTCCTCCGATCCCCGGGCCTTCGGCCGGGCGGCCTGGTGGAAAAAGGTGATTATCCTGTGCGCCGGGGCCGCCATGAACTTTGTCACCGGGCTTATTATTATCGCCATCCTCTACGCTCCCGCCACCGGCTTCCGGGCGGAGGTGTACGGCGGTCCCCTGGAGGGCTACGGCACCGAGGACTGCGGCCTGCTGGCCGGGGACCGGTTCCTGTCGGTGGACGGCCACCGGGTGCTGGTTTACGGCAACGCCCGCTTTTACCTGGACCGGGCGGGGGAGACCCTTGACTTCGTGGTGGAACGGGACGGCCAGCGGGTGGAGCTGAAGGACGTCCACCTGCCCTATCAGGAGCGCACCGACGCCCAGGGCAATTTTACCCGCCTGCGGGGGCTGTCCATGGCCTCCACGGCCGACCCCACCAGCTTCCTGGGCAAGCTGGGCTACACCTGGAACACCTGCATTGATTTTGTCCGCGTGGTGTGGATCAGCCTGGGCGACCTGATCACCGGGGCGGTAGGCCTGCGGGACCTGTCCGGGCCGGTGGGCATTGTAAACATGATGGGCGAGGTGGGCAGCCAGGCCCCCAGCCTGCTGGACGCCGCCTGGAATCTGGGCTACCTGGCCGCCTTCATCGCCGTCAATCTGGCGGTGATGAATCTGCTCCCCCTCCCCGCCCTGGACGGCGGCCGGGTGTTCTTCCTGGTGCTCAACGGCCTGCTCTACGGGCTGTTCCGAAAGAAGATCGATGCTCGCTACGAGGGCTACGTCCACCTGACCGGTCTGGCCCTCCTTATGTGCCTGATGCTGGCTGTCACCCTCAGCGACGTGGGCAAGCTGTTCGGGCGTTGAGCGGGACAGAGGAAACAGCCTCCTCTCTCTCTCCGCCGCCGCGCCCCTGCGGCACTATAACAGTAGCTATATCTATATCTATTACTATATCTATATCGCGGCTCTAATTGCACGGAAACGTACAACTAAGCTGACAGATATTAGGAGGTGAACCGACCGTGACCCGACAGATCAACGTGGGCGGCGTCCCCATCGGCGGGGGCGCCCCTGTCACCATCCAGTCCATGACCAACACCCCCACCCAGGACGTGGAGGCCACCCTGCGGCAAATACGGGAGCTGGCCGCCGCCGGGTGCGAGATTGTCCGGGTGGCCGTCCCCGATATGGAGGCCGCCCGGGCGGTGGGGAAGATCAAGGAGGGCAGCCCAATACCGGTTGTTGTCGATATACACTTCGATTACAAACTGGCATTGGAGGCCATCGCCGCCGGGGCGGACAAGGTGCGCATCAACCCGGGCAACATCGGCGGGGAGGACCGGGTGAAGGCGGTGGCGGACGCCTGCCGCCAGAGAGGAATCCCCATCCGCATCGGGGTAAACGGCGGCTCGCTGGAGAAGCCTATTCTGGCAAAATACGGAAAAATCTGCCCCGAGGCCATGGTGGAGTCCGCCTTCGGCCACATCCGGCTGCTGAATAAATTCGACTTTGACGATATCTGTGTCTCGTTAAAGTCCTCCAGCGTGCCCGTTACCATGAAAGCCTATCAGCTCATGGGGGAAGCAAGTAGTTATCCTTTACATATCGGCGTCACCGAGGCGGGCACCGTGCGCATGGGTACGCTCAAGTCCGCTGTGGGCATCGGGGGCCTGCTGGCCCTGGGAGTGGGGGACACCATGCGGGTGTCCCTGTCCGCCGACCCGGTGGAGGAGGTCTACGCCGCCCGGGAAATTTTAAAAGCCGCCGGGGTGCGCCGGGAGGGGCCGGAGCTGGTGAGCTGTCCCACCTGCGGCCGGACGAAAATCGACCTCATCGCCCTGGCCAACCAGGTGGAGGAACGGCTGAAAACCGTGGACAAGCCCATTACCGTGGCCGTTATGGGCTGCGCCGTCAACGGTCCCGGCGAGGCTGCCGCCGCCGACTGCGGCATCGCAGGAGGCATCGGTGAGGGATTGCTTTTCCAAAAGGGGGAGATCGTGAAGAAGGTTCCCCAGGACCGGCTGGTGGATGAGCTGTTTGCCCTGATTGAGGAGCTGTAATGGACAAGGAGGAACTGCAATGGACAAGGAGTATTTCGCCAAAAAGCTGGGGGAGCAGTTTCCTGAGTTTCACGGGGCCTATGAGGAGCACCTGGAGTACTACGAGGAGCTGCTGGGCCACGTATTTTTTGGCGGGGAGACGCTGCTGGGCGTGCTGGAATCCCTGCTGAAAACCAACGAGGAGAAGGAAAAAATCCGCCGGTATATGGACTTTTTGGAGGACATGTACGCCAACGGGGACGATGATGTGCAGAACATCGTGGGGGTCACCATCCTGGAGAACCTGGGGGACGACGAGACGGTGCTGCGCAACGCCTTCACCTACTTCTCCGAGGAGCTGATGCTGGCCTCCCAGTCCATTGAGAAGGGCTGGGGCCGCCGGGATATCAAAATCTGGCACAGAGGAGGCCGGCCCATGTACGACTGGACCTGGCCGCCCCCGGGGGCGTGAATTTACTTCAGATAAACACTGGACAAAGGAGACCGACTAAATGTCCCAAAAGATACCATTTTTACAGATGTTTGCCGCCCTGCGCCAGTGGACCGAGCTGTCCAATGGGGTGGAGGGCTGGCAGATTGTGTCCGCCGCCATCGACAAGGCCAGCCGCAGCGCCAAAATCGCGGTGGAGGGGGCAGCCGGAGCGGGGCCCAACCTCCTGGCCCAGGCGGAGGAGGCGCTGGCCCGGGCCTACGGCCTGAACAGCGTGAAGATTGAGGCGGCCCCTGCCCCGGAATCATCTGTGGGGCGCGACGACCCCGGCGCGCCATCCGATACAGATGCCGTTCCTGAGGAGAGGCGGGCCGAGGTCGTCCCGCCCCACACACCGGCCGACCCCTTCGCCCGTACCGAGGCGCTGCGCCGGGCGGCCCTGAAAAACACCGCCCGGCCCGCCGCCCCCGGGAAGAAGGATAAAAAGCCCCAGGGCAAGGCCATCTTCGGCAAGGCCATTTCCAAGGCCCCCACCCCCATGGGGGAACTGGAGCTGGACATGGGCATGGTGGTGGTGGAGGGGGACGTCTTCGCCATCGACAACCGGGAGCTGAAAAAGCGGGGGGCCTGGGTGGTGGCCTTCGACATGACCGACTATACCGGATCCATCCGGGTGAACAAGTTTTTCCCCGGCGAGGAGGGCAAGCCCCTGGTGGACGGGATCAAAAAGGGAATGCACATTAAGGTCCAGGGCCGCCTCAACATGGACCGCTTCTACGGCGACATGGTGCTGGAGCCGGTGGCCGTCACTGCGGCGGACAAGAAGATGAAGGAGGACACCGCCCCGGAGAAGCGGGTGGAGCTCCACCTGCACACCACCATGTCCTCCATGGACGCCCTCACCAGCGTGGGCCCCAAGCTGGGTCCGGACCGGAACGTGGTGAAGCGGGCGGAGGCCTGGGGCCACCCGGCCATCGCCATCACCGACCACGGGGTGGCCCAGTCCTTCCCCGACGCATGGCACTCGGCCAAGAAGATTAAGATTTTGTATGGGGTGGAGGCTTACTTCATCAACGACGTGGACGACCGGGTGGCCGTCCACGGGGAGACCGACGCCCCCTTCAACAGCGAGATTGTCTGCTTCGACATCGAGACCACCGGCCTGAACAAGAAGCACGAGGTCATCATCGAAATCGGCGCGGTGGTGCTGAAAAACGGGGAGATTACCGATACCTTCAACACCTTCGCCGCCCCGGGGCGCATCCTGCCCCCGGAGATTATCCGCCTTACCGGCATCACCGACGAGATGCTGGAGGGGGCCCCCTCCCAGCGGGAGGCGCTGGAGGCCTTTCTGGCCTTCGCCGGGGACCGGCCACTGGCCGCCCACAACGCCGACTTTGACATGGGCTTTATCGCCGCCGGCTGCCGGGAGTACGGCATTCCCTTCTCCAACCCCTCGGTGGACAGCCTGATTCTGGCCCAGAACCTGCTGCCCGAGCTGGGCAAGTATAAGCTGGACATTGTGGCGGAGCACCTGCATCTGCCCGCCTTCAACCACCACCGGGCCAGCGACGACGCGGCCACGGTGGCCTACATGCTGCCCCACTTTTTCAGGATGCTGGAGGAGCTGGGGTATCACAACCTGTCTGAAATCAACCCCTACATGCGCACCATCCGGGGCAAGGGGAAGGCCAAGCGCCAGCCCAAGCACCTGATTGTGCTGGCCAAGAACCAGACCGGCCTGCGCAATCTGTATAAGCTGGTGTCCCTGGCCCACCTGGAGCACTTCAGGCGCTACCCCATCATGCCCAAATCCCTGATTAACGAGAACCGGGAGGGGCTTATTATCGGCTCCGCCTGCGAGGCGGGGGAGCTGTTCCGGGCCCTCACCGAGGGCAAGGACTGGGAGGAGCTGAAGCGTATCGCCTCCTGGTATGACTATCTGGAGATACAGCCCATCTGCAACAACATGTTCATGCTCCGCAAGGGGCTGGTCCGCTCGGAGGAGGAGCTGCGGGACTTCAACCGGGAGATTGTCCGCCTGGGGGAGGAGCTGGGCAAGCCGGTGTGCGCCACCGGGGACGTCCACTTCCTGGACCCGGAGGACGAAATTTACCGCCACATCCTGCTGGCCTCCAAGGGCTTTGAGGACGCGGACGAGGACCTGCCCATCTACTTCAAGACCACCGACGAGATGTTGAAAGAGTTCGCTTATCTGGGGAAGGAGAAGGCCCACGAGGTGGTGGTCACCAACACCAATTTGATCGCCAGCTGGTGCGACCCCATCGAGCCCCTGCCCAAGGGTCTGTTCGCCCCCAAGCTGGAGGACTCCGACGGGGAGCTGAAGCGGCTTGTCTGGGGCAAGGCCCACGAACTGTATGGTGAGAATCCGCCCCAGATTGTGGTGGACCGCATCGAGGCGGAGCTGGGGGACATCATCCGCTGTAAGTATGACGTGATCTATATGTCCGCCCAGAAGCTGGTGCAGAACTCCCTGGAGCACGGCTACCTGGTGGGCTCCCGGGGGTCGGTGGGCTCGTCGCTGGTGGCCTTTATGTCGGGCATCACCGAGGTGAACTCCCTGCCCGCCCACTACCGCTGCCCCAACTGCAAGCACACCGATTTCGACTACGCCCAGGACCTGGAACACCCCTACGGCTGCGGGGCGGACATGCCCGACGCAGTCTGTCCCGTCTGCGGGGCCAAGTACGTGAAGGACGGCTTCAACATCCCCTTTGAGACGTTCTTAGGCTTCGGCGGCGACAAGGTGCCCGATATCGACCTGAACTTTTCCGGCGAGTACCAGTCCAGCGCCCACAAATACACCTTTGAACTCTTCGGCCAGACCCACGTCTTTCGGGCGGGCACCATCGGCACGGTGGCGGAGAAGACCGCCTTTGGCTATGTGAAGAAGTATTTGGAGGAGAAGGGCAAGGTGGCCTCCAAGGCGGAGGAGAACCGGCTGGCCATCGGCTGCACCGGCGTGAAGCGCACCACCGGCCAGCACCCCGGGGGCATGGTTGTGATTCCCCAGGACAAGGAGATTTACGATTTCTGCCCCGTCCAGCACCCCGCCGACGACCCCAACAGCGACATTATCACCACCCACTTTGAATATCACTCCATGGAGTCCAACCTGCTCAAGCTGGACATGCTGGGCCACGATGATCCCACCATGATCCGTATGCTGGAGGACCTCACCGGCGTCAACGCCCGGGAGATCCCCCTGGACGACCCGGATACCATGTCGCTGTTTTCCTCGTCCAAGGCCCTGGGCTATGAGAACGACAAGATTCTCGGCCCCACCGGGGGCACCGCCATCCCGGAGTTCGGCACCTCCTTCGTCCGGGGCATGCTGGAGGAGACCCAGCCCAACCAGTTCGACATCCTGGTGCGGCTGTCCGGCTTCTCCCACGGCACCGACGTGTGGCTGGGCAACGCCCGGGACCTGATTATCCAGCAGGGCATCCCCGTCGGCCAGGCCATCGGCTGCCGGGACGACATCATGCTGTTTCTTATCTCCAAGGGAATGGACCCCAAGCGGTCGTTTAAGATTATGGAGGCCGTCCGAAAGGGCCGGGGCCTGCCCGACGGGGCGGAGGAGGAGATGAAGGCCGCCGGCGTGCCCGACTGGTACATCGGCTCCTGCAAGAAGATCGCCTATCTGTTCCCCAAGGCCCACGCCGTGGCCTATGTGATGATGGCCTTCCGCATCGCCTGGTTCAAGGTCCACCGGCCCCTGGCCTTCTACGCCGCCTACTTTTCTATCCGGGCCAAGGCTTTTGACGAGGCCTACATGTGCCGGGGGATGGACGTGTGTCAGAAGAAGATGCGGGAGATTGTGGCCAAGGACAAGGATGCCACTGCCGTGGAGCAGGACATGCTCACCACCCTGGAGGTGTGCTACGAGTTCTACCTGCGGGGCTTCCAGTTCGACCGGATGGACGTCTACCAGTCCCAGGCCATCCACTTTTCGGTGGACGAGGAGCGGGGCACCCTGCGGCCCCCCTTCGTGTCGGTGGCGGGGCTGGGGGAGACGGCCGCCATCTCCCTGGCCGAGCAGCGGCAGGGGAAGCAGTTTATCTCCATCGAGGAGGTGTCCGCCGCTTGCCCCAAGGTGTCCAAGACACATATTCAACTGCTGAAGGACGCCGGCGCCTTCGGCGACCTGCCCGAGACCAGCCAGATGGATTTGTTTTCGATGCTTGGATAAAATCAGCGCCACTGTACCCGGATGAGGATTGACAAAAAAGCCGCCGCCACATTTTTGTGACGGCGGCTTGTGTATATTATTATTTAGAGTGAACAATCTAGAAAATGATGCAGAAAGTGGTAAAATAGACAGCATAGAGCACATAGATTTACGAAAATTGTATAGAGGAGAACTTACACAGGTACGCCGATAGGTTGTACGCCATCACAAAGATGGGGAGTGTGTCGGATTATATGCGGCGCTGGGGCATGAGCTGTCAGCGTCCGGCGAAGCGTGCCCGGAAACAGAATCCCAGGGGCATCTAAAGGTGGAAAAGCGAGGAATATCCTGATTTTTTCAAAACCTCTTGACAAGGGACTTTATTGGTGATATAGTTAGTTACATAAGCAATGAACCAACAAGCGGTCGAGTAACTAAAATAGCGGAGGTGATAAGATGCGTGGGACCTTAAATGACCAGTCCCTGATTTACTTGCAGATTGCCCGGATGCTGGAGGACGACATCCTTCGGGGGGTCTACCGGGAGGAGGAGCAGGTGCCCTCCACCAACGAGCTGGCCCGGGGGTATAACATCAACCCGGCCACGGCGGCCAAGGGCATCAACCTGCTGGTGGCAGACGGAATTTTGTACAAGCGCCGGGGCATCGGCATGTTCGTATCGAAAGGAGCGGGAGACACCGTGAAGCAGAAACGAAAGGCCTCCTTTTACGACGGCTATGTAAAGCCGCTGGTAAAGGAGGGAACCTCCCTGGCCCTTACCGGGGAGGAAATTACAGCTATGATTCAACAGGCTATTGGAGAGGAGAACGAAACATGAACGCTGGAATTTTAAAGGCCGAGGGCCTGTGCAAATCCTACAAGGACAAGGAGGTCCTCCACAATCTGGACCTCACCATCGAACCCGGGAAAATCTACGGACTTATCGGCCGGAACGGGGCGGGGAAAACCACCCTGCTGGGCATCCTCACCGCCCAAAACACCAAAAACAGCGGCTCTGTCACCTACAACGGCCAGCCGGTGTGGGAGAATCAGAGGGCCCTCAACGACATCTGCTTCTCCCGGGAGCTTCAGGCCACCCTGTTTTCCGGGCCCAACAACCTGAAGGTGAAGCACTATCTCAAATCCGCCGCCATCTACTACCCCAACTGGGACATGGACTACGCGCTGCGGCTGCTGGACGAGTTCAAGCTGGAGACCAAGAAGAAAATCTCCCAGCTGTCCAAGGGCCAGATGTCCATGGTGACCATCCTCATCGCCCTGGCCAGCCGGGCCCCCATCACCATCCTGGACGAGCCCGCCGCCGGGCTGGACGTGGTGATGCGGGAGCGGTTCTACCAGCTCCTTTTGGAGGACTTCGCCCAGACCAACCGCACCTTCATCGTCTCCACCCATATCATTGAGGAGGCCGCCTCTGTCTTTGAGCGGGTCATCATCCTGGACGAGGGCCGCATCCTCGAAAACACAGACACCGAGGAGCTCATTGGTCAGTTCCGCTATGTCTCCGGCCGGGACGACGTGGTGGACCAGGTGTGCAACGGGCTCCAGGTGCTCTCCACCCACCAGATGGGCCGGCACAAGACGGTGGCCGTCCGGGGGGACATGGCCAAGCTGGAGGCGGCCCGGGAGGCCGATGTGGACATCGCTCCCATGAACCTGCAAAATGTCTTCGTGTCCCTGTGCGGCCACGGGGACGCCCAGTAAGGGGGGAGCGAAATGGTGAAATCCTTCCGGTTTCTTCTCAGCTATTCCTGGGTCAACCTGGGGGCGGTCTTCGGCTTTGCAGCCATCGTGATTGTGGGCTGTTACATCACCGGTGTGCCCGGCAACCCCAATGTGGGCAACCTCTTTGAGACCTACTACGCCATGTTCCCCACCATGATCCTGCTGTGTCTGTTCCTCTACGCCTTCGCCATGTGTACCAACAACCTGAATCTGGGGCTGTCCATGGGAGCCCGGCGAAGGGATTTCTTCTGGGCCATTCAGGGCAATATGGCCTTCTACGCGGTGGTCTGCTGGGGGCTTCAGCTGTTTATGTCCGCCTTCCCCGCCCTTGCCAACTGGGAGATACGGGACAAATGGGCTTTGCTGGACCTGTTCGACGGCCGGGTGTGGGTCTTCCCTCTGGTGTGCATGGTGCTGATGGTGCTGGGCTGCCTCAGCGGGCTGGTGCTGGTGAAAAGCAAGATTTTGGGCACCATTCTGGTCACAATATCCATCTTTGTGATGATTTTTGTCTCAGCGTTTATGATCCTCTCCGCCGACACCGGGGTTATGAACTACCTGGTGGAGACGGAGTGGGGCTGGCTGTGGACCACTCTGCCCAGGATCATGATTGCCGTGCTGTCCGCCGGCGCGGTGGGCGGAGAATTCCTGATCTGGAAGGTTGTCCAGCGTTATGTTGTGAGGTGAGTCGAGATGCTGAAAAAATTTCAAAAGCTGGTAAAGCTGAATCTGGACGACCTGGCCCTCTACCTGGCGGTGGAGGGGGGCCTGTTCCTGGTGATCCAAATTATCATCGGGTGCGTCATGCACTTTGGCCGGCCGGACACCAGCGTCACTGTGTCCTGCATTCTGTTCCCCATTGTGGGCGGGTTTACCGCCCTGATCGCCGGGATTTCCCACGTGGGGGTCAGCTTTGACCAGGCCCTGCGCTTCGGCCAGACCCGGAAGCGGGCCCTGGGCCTGACCCTGGGGCTGTGCGCCTTCGAGTCCGCCTTTGCCCTGGCCCTGGGCGGAGTGCTGGCCGCTGTGGAGCGCTTCCTCTGCGTCCCTCTGTGGGCAAAGCTGGCGGGAATGAACGGCTGGGTGATGGGAGGGTCCGGTGTGATGGAATTTGCGGCCTCTCCCGGCCACGATGCCCCTATTACCGGGAAGGTCTTTGAGAATATGGCCGGGGAGCTGGTCTCTGTGCCGGAAAAGACCCTGATTATTGAGGCCTTCACCCTGGACTGGTACTGGTGGCTGCTGATCTTCGCCCTGGCCGTAACCGGCGGGCTCATCGTGGGGGCGCTGCTCCAGCGGTTCGGCGGCAAGGGCGGCTGGATCATCTGGGGTATCTGCGTCGTTCCCATGCTTCTGAGCCAGATTTTTCCCCAGAAGCTGGTCTCCTCCGCTGAATTGATGATCCCTGTGCTGGCCGTCCTCTTTGTGGCCGGGTTCCTCTGGTCCGTCTGGTCCCTGCTCCACGCGGTGGTGAAGTCGTAGGGAGAAAACGAGCGCCGGTGGCGCTCCGGCCTAGCCGTCCAGAGCATATTTGTTGGCAAAGGCCTGAAACTGCCGCCGGTACTCCCCGCTGTCGCTGCGCAGCTCCCGCAGGGAGGCGTGGAGGTTGATGTTGTGCTGCGCAATATCAATGACGCACCCGGCAATGTTGGAGCAGTGGCCCGATGTGCGGTCCAGGTCGGTGAGCAGGTCCGACCAGACAAAGCCGGCGTCGATGGTACACTCCCCCTGCTGAAGGCGGAGTATGTGGCTGGTGCGCAGCTGTTCCTTCAGCCGGCTCACCACCTGGGTGAGGGGCTCTACCATTGCCGCGTGCTCCAGGTCGTTGTCCAGAAAGGCGGACAGGGTCAGGTCCAGCAGCTCCGAGACGGCGCGGGAGAGGTCGGCCAGCTCCCGGGAGGCGGCGGGGGTAAACCGGAGTTTCTTCTCCCGCATCTCCTCCGCCGACTCCACCAGGTTGACCGCGTGGTCCGAAATGCGCTCCAGGTCGCCGATCATCTTCAACAGCTTGGCGGCCTCCGCGTGGTCCCCCGCGCTGATCTGCTTGGTGCTCAGCTTTACCAGGTAGGTGCCCAGGGCGTCCTCGTAGTGGTCGGTTTTTTCCTCCTTCTCCCGGATGGAGGCGGCCAGCTCGGCGGAATAGCGGTCCAGCAGAGCCAGGCTGTCTTTCAGCGCGGACACGGCCATATGGGCCATATCCGCAGCCACCCCCCGGCACTGCTCCAGCGCGATGGAGGGGGTGGTAAACAGGCGCTCGTCCAGCTCTACCTGGGTCTCCCGCCGGGCGTCGTCCGGGACCAGCCTTGTGACAAGCCGCTCCAGCAGACCGGACAGGGGGAGCATGAGCACGGTACACAGGAGGTTAAATGCGGAGTGGGCCGCGGCAATGCCGAACAGGGAGGTGGGCATGTCCAAAAACGCGGGCTGGAGTACGGCCTGCACAAGCCAGAACACAGCCAGCCAGACGCCGGAGCCGATTACATTAAAGGAGAGGTGGACCAGAGCCGCCCGCCGGGCGTTTTTGTTGGCCCCCACGGAGGAGAGCATGGCGGTGACACAGGTGCCGATATTCTGCCCCATGATAATGGGGATCGCCGCGCCGTAGGATACTTGCCCTGTGACAGCCAGCGCCTGTAGAATACCCACCGAGGCGGAGCTGGACTGAATTACGGCCGTAAGAATGGCGCCGGCCAGCAGGCCAAGAAGGGGGTTCCGGAACAGCAGAAAGAGCTCCTGAAAGGCGGGGATGTCCCCCAGCCCGGCCACAGCGGCGGCCATCTCCTCCATGCCGAACATCAGGGTGGCGAAGCCCAGCAGAATCACGCCTGTGTCCTTCTTCCTGGTGCTTTTGCAGAACATGTAACAGATGATGCCAATAAAAGCCAGCACCGGGGTGAAGGAGGAGGGCTTCAGCAGCCGCACGAAAAGGTTTCCGCTCTCAATCCCGGCCAGGCTGAGCAGCCAGGCAGTGATGGTCGTGCCGATGTTGGCCCCCATAATCACGTTGATGGCCTGCTTCAAGGTCATAAGATTGGAGTTAACAAAGCCCACTACCATGACCGTGGCCGCAGAGGAGCTTTGAATGACAGCCGTGATGCTTAGTCCGGTGAGCAATCCAGCCAGCTTGCCTGTGGTGAGACGGCTCAGCAGCGTCCGCAGCCCGGTGCCGGCCCGCCGCTCCAGAGCCTGCCCCATCAGATTCATTCCGAATAGAAACAGACTCAGTCCGCCCAGAAGCTTCAATACCTGAAAAATATCCATCAACAATTCCCGCCTTTCTCTTTTGCAGGTGTAGTTTACCAGAAAAATGTTAAATTCATGAGCAGCGGCCGGTAAAATCCATGTAAAATCACGGGACTGTATGCGGTCAAGTAAAACGGGCCAAATGGGGGTGCGGACATTTACTTGGTTCCGTGTTTTCCGTTCCTGAAAAAATATTCAGCTGTATAGCAGAAAACCGGCTGGCCAGCGGCCAGCCGGTTTGTTATTTAATCTGTCACACCTCGCCCAGTGCGCTGACAACAAAGCCGAACATGTTGTCCCGGGGCTGAAGGCTGGCCTGGAAGCGGACCAGCACCTCATTCTCCACCTCATACACCAGGGCGCCGGTGAGCATGTAGCCGTCGCTGGAGGCCGTCAGGCTCTCCACCTGGATTTGGGCCAGGTTGTCCTCGCCGCAGACCACCACGTAGCTGCGGGAGACATTGTCGTAGTTCAGCCGGTCCCGGATGGAGGCCGGGGGCGCGCCCAGCTCGTCCAGATCCACGCCCAGCACGGCGGCGTAGTCCATCACCGTCTCCTCGGGCAGGAACAGCTCGCCCTGCTCGGTGATGCTGCGGCTGTCCATCTGGCCGTAGAGAGAGAGCATGTTATACAGCCCCTCCCAAGTGAGGGCGGCGTTGCCAAAGTCAAACCGTTTCACGTCGTGGTTCACCATAGCCAGCACCAGGGCGTGGAGGGCGGGGGACATGGACTCCGCCGCGTCGGTCTCAGCGGGCACGTCGCCGGGGAGATAGCCCTGGGTCTGCGCGGAGGCCGGGGCCTCCACCGAGCCGGCCGGGCCCACGCTGCTCACAGGTAAAATGAGCATCGAGGTGACGAGGGCCGCTGTCAGAATTTTTTTAAACATAGAGGAGACCTCCTTTCCCGTTTGTACCTCTATCTTAGCACGGATGTTCTGTTACCTTCTTATCGAAGCTGTTACAAGTTGATGTGAAAATGGTTACAGATTGGCTACAGCTTGCCTGTCCACCCCCAGTCTATGCAGCGGGAAAAGCGGACATGCCTGTTTTTATTTGGTTGACCGGGGCAGTTATTTGGATTACAATATAGGGGCGGCCCCGGCAAAAACCGGCGGGCGGCCACCATTTGGGAATAACAGGAGTGTACATATGTTAAACCACGAAAAACAGCTTCAATTCTGCAAGGCACGCCGGGGGGCCATTGCCCGGGAGTTTCCCCGGCTGAACCCGGAGCAGTGCAAGGCTGCCCTGGCCACCGAGGGGCCCCTGCTTCTGCTGGCGGGGGCGGGGAGCGGCAAGACCACCGTCCTCATCCACCGCATCGCCAACCTGATAAAGTACGGCCGGGGCTCCGACTGCGAGGAGGTGCCGGAGTTTGTCACCGAGGACGATCTGGCCTTTCTGAAGCGGTACGCCGAGACGGGCGAGGGGGACAAGCTCCGTCAGGAGCGGCTGTGTCGGGTGGACCCCGCCGCACCCTGGACCATTCTGGCCATCACCTTTACCAACAAGGCCGCCGGGGAACTGAAGGACCGCCTGGCCAACCTGCTGGGCCCCTCCGCCAACGACATCTGGGCCAGCACCTTCCACTCTGCCTGTGTGCGCATCCTCCGCCGGGACATCGACAAGCTGGGCTTTTCCTCCTCCTTCACCATCTACGACACCGACGACTCCCTGCGGGTCATCAAGGATATCCTCAAGGACCTGAACATGGACGACAAGCAGTTTGCCCCCCGGTCGGTGCTGGGCTACATTTCCCGGGCAAAGGACGCCATGAAGCTGGCCCCCGACTACCTGGCCGAGTGCAAGGCGTCAGGGGACTTCCACCTGACCAAGATTGCCAACGTCTATGTGGAGTATCAGCGCCGGCTGTGGGAGGCCAACGCCCTGGATTTTGACGACATCATCCTCCACACCGTCCGCCTGCTGAAGGGCTTTGACGACGTGCGGGAAAATTACCAGCGGAAATTCCGATATGTATTGATCGACGAGTATCAGGATACCAACAATCTGCAATACCTGCTGGCCTCTACCCTGGCGGGGGGGTATGAGAACTTCTGCGTGGTAGGCGACGACGACCAGTCCATCTACCGCTTCCGGGGGGCTACCATCGAGAACATTCTGTCCTTTGAGAAGCAGTATAAGGGGGCCAGAGTGATCCGTCTGGAGGAAAATTACCGCTCCACCGGCCACATTCTGGACGCGGCCAACGCCGTTATCCGCAACAACCAGGGCCGGAAGGGCAAGGAGCTGTGGACCCGGGCCGGGCCGGGGGAGGCCCTCCACCTGTACACCGCCATGAACGAGAGCGACGAGGCCCAGTATGTGGCCAACAAAATTCTGGAGAACTTCGGCCAAGGGAGGCGGTGGAAGGACCACGCCGTTCTCTACCGGATGAACGCCCAGTCCAACCAGATGGAACAGGCCTTCAAGCGAAGCGGCGTACCCTACCGGATCATAGGGGGCACCCGGTTTTTCGACCGGGCGGAGGTGAAGGACGTGCTGGCCTATCTGGCTGTGCTGGACAACCCGGAGGACGACCTGCGCCTCACCCGGATTATCAACAATCCCCCCCGGGGTATCGGAGCCCGGACGGTGGAGATCGCCCAGGGGCTGGCCCGGCGGGACGAATCCTCCTTCTACGCCGTGATCGACAACGCTGCCCTCTATCCCGAACTGCAAAAGGCGGCCAAGCGGCTGGGGGAGTTTACCAGGCTGATACAGGAGCTTTACCAGCTGCTGGCAGAAAACCGGCTCACCCTGTCCGACTTCTATGAGGAGCTGCTGGTCCGCACCGGCTACGCCGTGATGCTGGAGAGCAAAAACACCGTGGAGGACCGCACCCGGCTGGAGAATGTGCGGGAGCTGCTCACCTCCATCAACAGCTATCTGGAGAACCGGGCCGATTCGGAGGAGTCCCTTCTGGACGCCCTCCACAACTTTCTGGACGAGATCGCCCTGTATACCGACATCGACAGCCACGACCCCAGTCAGGACTGCGTGGTGATGATGACCATGCACGCCGCCAAGGGGCTGGAGTTCCCGGTGGTCTTTGTGGTAGGGGCGGAGGAGGGCATTTTCCCTGGCATCCGGGCCATTGGCGAGGCGGAGGAGATGGAGGAGGAGCGCCGGCTGTGCTATGTGGCTATGACGCGGGCACGGGAGCAGCTCCATCTCACCTGCGCCAACCAGCGGATGCTCTTTGGCCGCACCAGCGCCAACCGGCCCTCCCGATTTGTAGAGGAGATTCCCCCGGAGCACCTGGAGCGGTCGGGAAAGACCTTCCTGTCCGACCTGGGCGGAGGAGAATGGGGCGGGATGCCCAGCCGGGCCTCGGGCTACGGAGGGTACGGCCAGCGCCCCGCCTACGGGGCGGGACGGCAGAGTTCCGGCGGAGGGAGCACCCCGGCAGGGGGCGGCCTCCGGGCCGCCCCGCAGGCGGCCAACGATTTCCGGAAAGCGGGGCAGGACAGAGCCCGCCCCCTACCGAGCGCCGGCACCTCCCTCCAGCTGGCCAAGGGGGACATGGTGGACCACAAGGCCTTCGGCCGGGGGATGGTGCTCTCCGTCCAGGCCATGGGGGGCGACGCCCTGGTGGAAATCGCCTTTGACAACGTGGGCACCAAGCGGCTGATGCTCAGGTCCGCCTCAGCCCATATGACCAAGGCGTAAATATTCCCCCTTCTAACGCACATGCCAGGCGCCCCCGGAGAGGCGGCTTCTCTCCGGGGGCGCCTTTTTCCTGCTGCCTTTGCTGCAGGCGGCCGGAAAAGCTGCGCGGGGGACACGCCCGGGCTTTTATAAAAATTTTTCCAGATCGGGAACTTTTTCCCGTTTTCTGCGTCTATATAAAGAAAGGACAAAGCCAAACGCCCCACCTTAAGGAAATCTTAACCGAAATTGTAACCAACTTGTAATTGATACCCTCGGGCAACGGGCATATAATGGGGGGAGCATGTACAAGCTGGGCCTGTCCGCCTTTTGGGCAGGCAGACCGTTTGAACAGGAGGAACGCCGCTATGCCAGATGTGAAAGAGATTCAAACCGCCGCCCCCGCGCAGGAGGCGGTGGAACCCGCAACGAGCGGGCCGGTGACGCCGGTCCCGCCCCCCAAGCCCAAAAAGCCGGCGGGGAAGGGCCGGCAGAAGATTGTCAAGCGGCTGATCGCCCTGGGGGTGGCCGCCGCAATTTTCGGAGGCGGGGGCTTCGCCCTGTACCGCTTCCTCACCGACGACGACTCGGAGCTGGGGGAGATCTATTCCCAGCCCGCCGAGATCGGCACCATCCAGAGCAAGGTGTCCGGCCGGGGCAGCGCCCGGGCCAAGGAGTCAGCCGCCATCACGCTGACCCAGAGCGGCGTGGTGCAGGAGGTCTTCGTGGCCGGTGGGCAGACCGTTATGGCCGGCGACCCGCTGTACACCATCTACAGCGAGGCGGCGGAAAAGCAGCTGTCCGAGGCTCAGGAGGAGATGGACAGACTGCTGGAGGAGGCCAATAACCTCACCGTCCGGGCTCCCTTCGCCGGCAAGCTGATTGATGTGGAGGAGTTCCAGATCGACCAGCAGGTGGGCGAGGGCACCAAGGTGGCTACGCTGGTCAACGACAAGAAGCTGAAGCTCTCCCTCTATTTCAGCTACGCCTACGAGGGGGAAATCTGGGCGGGCCAGAGCGTGGACGTGTCTATCCCCGCGGTGATGAAGACCTTCACCGGCCGGGTGGAGAAGGTCAACCGGGTCAGCTTTATCTCCCCCGAGGGGGCGGTCCACTTCGAGGCGGAAATCGTCTTTGACAACCCGGGTACCCTCACAGCCGGCATGGACGCCTCCGCCGTCCTCACCGCCTCCGACGGCTCGGAGATTTACCCCTACGAGAACGGCCAGACCCAGTTCTATGAGACCCGGGACATTATCACCAAGGCCGCCGGCCCGGTGGCGGGCCAGGGCAACCTGCTTAACTACGCCAATGTTTCCGCAGGGGAGGAGCTGCTGTACTTAGGGTCGTCCACCATTGACGAGAAGATTCAGGCCCAGCAGGTCAAGCTGGACGAGGCCCAGGAGGCCATGGCCGACTTTAACGCTGTGGCCCCCATCGACGGCACCGTCACCTCCTGCAACCTGGTGGAGGGCCAGGAGGTGAAGAGCGGCGACACGGTGATTATGATCTCCAACAATGTGACCATGCTGGTCACCATCAACGTGAACGACCAGAACATCTCCTTTATCAAGCCGGGCAGCTACGTGGATCTGAAGGACTGGAACGACAACGTCTTCCAGGGTCTGGTTACCTCCATCGACATGTCCGGCAGCCAGGGAGGCGACAGCATGATGGGCGGAGGCTCCGGCGGCGGGACCAACTATCCCGTCACCCTGACAGTGGACAACTTCAGCGGCGCCCTGATGGAGGGCATGACCCTGCAATATTCCTTTGTCACCAGCGAGTCGGCCGAGTGTGTGCTGGTGCCCACCTCCTGCGTGAAGTATTTCTCCGACCAGGAGGGCAACCGCTGCAAGGTGGTCTTTGTCCAGCGGGACGAGGCCCCCGAGGAGCTGCCCGAGCTGATATACCCCGAGCTGCAGCCGGGCCAGGCCCGGGACTATCCCACCCAGGAGGAGGGCTACTACCCCGTGGTGGTTGAGACCGGTATCGCCGACACCCAGAATGTGGAGATCGTCTCCGGCGTGGAGGCTGGGGACATGGTGTTCATCAATTACACAGTAACCGACTACAGCAGCGGTTGGGGCTGATGAGGTAATTCCATGCTGATTGACATTCAAAACCTCTATAAGATATACAACGAGGGCAAGGAGAGCGAGGTGCGGGCGCTGGACGGCGTTACCCTCCAGATTGACAGGGGGGAGTTCGTGGCCATCGTGGGCCAGTCGGGCTCGGGCAAGTCCACCATGATGAACGTGCTGGGCTGTCTGGACATTCCCACCTACGGGGAGTACCGCCTGGACGGCACCGATATCGGCTCCCTCTCTGACAAGCAGCTGGCCCGCATCCGCAACCGGGAGATCGGCTTTATTTTCCAGGGCTACAACCTGATTCAGGAGCTGGACGCCCTGGAGAACGTGACCCTGCCCCTCATCTACCGGGGTGTGTCGGTCTTCGACCGGGAGGACATGGCTATGGCCGCCCTGGCCAAGGTGGGCATGGACGGCCGGGCCCACCACCGGCCCTCGGAGATGTCGGGCGGCCAGCAGCAGCGGGTGGCCATCGCTCGGGCCATCGCCACCTCCCCCCCCATCATCATGGCCGACGAGCCCACCGGCGCCCTGGACTCCAAAACGGGCAAGCACGTGCTGGAGATCCTCCGGGACCTGTACCGGAGCGGGACCACCGTTCTGCTTATCACCCACGACGACGGCATCGCCGCCACCGCCAAGCGGGTGGTGCGGCTGTCCGATGGAAAAATCATTTCGGATAACCCCCAGGAGGTGGATTGGGAATGAACCTTTGGCAGGCCTTTAAAATGGCCTTCAAATCCATCGCCATGAAGAAGACCCGGTCCTTCCTCACCATGCTGGGCATCATCATCGGCGTGGCGTCGGTGGTTATCATGGTGTCGGTGATGCAGGGCCAGGCGAAGAAGAGCATGGAAATGTTTGAGAAGATGGGGGAGAACAAGATTAACCTCTACCTCTACGCCTGGGACGGCGGCGAGAGCATCCAGCGGGTGATGGACTACTGCCTGTCCCTCAACACCTACATCAGCGGCATTACCCCCAACGCGGAGATCAACGACACGGTGACGATCCAGTACGGGGCCAAGACCGTCAAGACCAACGATTGGGACAACATCAACTGGGACGTCCCCGGGGTGGACCCCTGGTCCACCATGCTCCATGTGAAACTGGGCTCGGAGCAGTATGGGGTGTGCAACAACTACAAGCTGGCCAGCGGGCGGGAAATGACCTTCCTGGAGGTGGACGAGGCCCTGCCGGTGTGTATGCTGGGGGCGGGGGCCAAGGAGCAGCTCTTCGGCTTTACCGACCCGGTGGGGGAGACCATCACCCTCAACGGCGACCCCTTCCTGGTGGTGGGCTGGTATGAGAAGATGGACTTGGACTGGCGGCCCGAGATGGACAACATCATCGTCATCCCCCACACCTTCAACCGCACCATGAACAACAACTACGACATGAACGAGTATGTCATCAAAGCCCGGGACGCCCAGTCCACCGTCAAGGCCATGACCCTGCTCACCGCCTACCTCAACGGTATGTTCCCCAAGGATGCCGACGGCAACCGGATGAACGGCAACTACGACCTGGGCAGCGACAACAGCGCGGCGGAGAACCAGCAGAAGGCCAGCCTGATGCAGTCCCTTGTAATGGGGGCTATCGCGGGAATCTCCCTGCTGGTGGGCGGCATCGGCATTATGAACATCATGCTGGTCACTGTTACCGAGCGTACCCGGGAAATCGGTATCCGCAAGGCCATCGGCGCGGAGCGTTCCAGCATCATCACCCAGTTCCTCATTGAGGCGGCGGTGATCTGTTCCATCGGCGGGCTCATCGGCATTGCCATCGGCTATGTGGGCACCATGATCGCCGGCAAGCTGATGGGCGACGTGTTCGAGGGGATCATCCTCATGCCCGAGCCCTTTATCGCCTTTGGCGCCTTCGCCTTCTCGGTGGTGCTGGGCATCATCTTCGGTATGTACCCCGCCATCAAGGCCTCCGGCCTCCAGCCGGTGGTGGCGTTAAGGGCGGATTGAGGATGTATGTAGGGCGCGACGACCCGGCGCGCCGCCATACACGGCAAGATGGATGAAAACGGCGGGCCGAGGTCGTCCCGCCCTACAACGCGAGATTAGGAGAGTGAGCAAAATGAGAACTTTCAAACGGCTGACGGCAGCCATCCTCACTGCGGCCCTGGCCCTGTCCCTGGTGGTGCTGCCGGCGTCGGCGGCGCCGGGGTCCTTCATTGACGTCACCGACCCCAATACCGCCGTCAACGCCGATATCCTGCGGCTGATGGGGGTGGTCAGCGGCACCGGCGGCAACATGTTCAACCCCGGCGGCACCCTGACCAGGGCCCAGTTCTGCACCATGGCGGTCAACTTCCTCCAGAAGGGGGAGGAGGCCCCCCGGTACGCCACCCGTACCATCTTCTCCGATGTGAAAAGCGGCCACTGGGCCCGCAGCTACATCAATCTGGCCGCCTCTGACCCCTCCCTCTTTGTCAAGGAGGGGGGCGGGGAGGACAGCAAGGGCGTCCCTCTGATCTCCGGCGTGGGGGACGGCACCTTCCAGCCCGACAACAACATCAGCCTGGCCGAGGCGGTTACCATCCTGCTGCGGGCCTTGGGCTACACCAGCAAGGAGGCCGGGGCGGTGTGGCCCCAGGGCTACATGGACCTGGCAGGCTCGGTGGGCCTGCTTGACGGGCTGGATGCGGGGGCCTCCGCCTACATCACCCGGGCCCAGGCCGCCCAGCTCTTTGTCAACGCCCTGTCCTGCAAGAGGCAGGACGGCAAGGTCTACTACACCACCATCGGCGAGGCCTCGGAGGACAAGACTATCATCCTGGCCGTCAACGTGGAGGCGGACGACGGCAGCGCTTCGGGCGCAATCCGCACCACCAGCAATAAAAACGCCGAGTCCTATCTCCCCGCCCACGGCGATGCCAACGTGACCGCCCTCCAGGGCCGGCGGGGCAACCTGGTGCTGGACGCCAACCATGAGATCGTGGCCTTTGTCCCTGACAAGAGCACCGCCACCACCATCGTCCTCAACGGCGACGCCCAACCCGGCTATGTGAAGGCGGGCAGCGGCCAGCAGTACACTATCTCCGGTTCCGCCCTGGTCTACGCCTCGGGCGAGGGGGAGGGCAAAAACTACAGCGAGGCCTACACCACCCTCCTCTCGGGCGCTCAGATCACCATGTACGCGGAAAAGGGCAAGATTGTGGCCATCTACTCCACCAGCGGCTCCACCACCGCCAGCACCGACGCCGTGGTGGTCCAGGGCAACGCCACCGCCGCCACCTTCCACCGGCTCACCGGCGGCGTGACCAACTTCAACATTATCAAGGACCGGCAGCCCATCACCCTGTCTCAGATCAAGCCCTACGACGTGGTCACCTACGACGCCATCAGCAACACCCTGGTGGTGTCTGACCTGCGGATGACCGCCGTCTACACCGACCCCACCCCCAACCCCAAGGCCCCTGAGAAGCTCAAGGTGATGGAGGACGGCGAGGAGCTCACTGTACTGGAGAGCGCCTGGGATACCATCGGCGACACCAAGCCCGGCGAAAGCGTATCCCTCCTCCTCACCGCCGACTGCAAGGTGGCCGGCATCGTGAAGCCCTCCGCCCAGACCCGCTCCACCGCCGTGGGCTTTGTGGAGGGAAAGAGCGTGTCTATCTTCCTGCCCGACGGCAGCACCAAGAAGCTGGGCGGCAGCGTGGCCAACTCCTCCAGCGTGGCTGACGGGGAGCCGGTGATTGTCTCCGCCGGCCGGTCGGCCTACTCGGTCAGCAAGCTGCCCACCAACCGGGCCCCCGGCGACTTCAACGTGGCCGGCATGAAGCTGGGCACCCTCACCGTCTCCTCCGGCGTGCGCATCTACGAGCAGGTGAAGGGCGGAGTCATGCGCCCCGTGGACCGGGGCAGCCTGGAGATGGCCACCGTCTCCGCCGAGAAGGTGACGGGCTACCACAGCAACAGCGCCGGGTACGTGGACTACATCATCCTCAACGATGTCACCGGCACCGCCTACATCTACGGCATGATGGTGGGGGGATATGAGGTTACTCAGGAAGCAACTGAAGGGACAGAGCCATGGAAAGATGAAGATGGTTACCATGAAGGCACCCCCCCAACTCCCGAACAGACAAAGTACACCTGGAATCTGCGCAGCGGCAGCCAGGAAATCAAATTTACCCTCGCCACCACCTATAAGGGCCGCAGCGGCGACATGGTGGGTGTAGTCCTTGGAACCCCCATGGCAGGCGGAGAGAGCGACAAGGGCAGGTACACCATCCGCTCCGTGGTCCAGCTCACCGAGATCCACAGCGTGAAGTCCGGCGACTTCTTCGAGAGCCAGGGCGTCCCCTATGTGAACGTCAACGGCAAGACCTACCGCATCTCGGATGACGTGGAGTGCTACTACAACCGCACCGGCAACAAGGTGTCCAAGGACAACTGGCTGCGTGGCGGCGTAAACGAAACCGGCGCCGGCCGCCTGGCCTCCATCCGCACCTACTCCGATACCTTCTCCATCTATGTTGACCCCACAGGCCAGCAGGTGCGCATCATCACAGCAGACTGACCCCGGACATAAGACAGCCCCCCGGCTCCGGCCGGGGGGCTGCTCAGATTATAGATAAACCTTCGTCCCCCGCGGGGCAAAGCCTTCCACCCTCCGGGGGGAAGGTGCCCCAGTGGGCACACTGGGGCGGATGAGGGGGCGGGGCGGGGACGCATTTCTTTCGATAAGGGGCAAAAACCTGCCGCGCACCCTCATCCGTCACGGCCTGCGGCCGTGCCACCTTCCCCCTTTAAGGGGGAAGGCTTTTGGGCGCGTTCTTTACAGTGTGCTTTTTTGGCACACTGGACATTCCCCGGCTCTGGCCAGGGGGCTGCTGTTACAGGTAAAACCGCCAGGGGAAGTCCACCGCTTCCTCGGCGTAGTCGATGCCGATGCGCTTTCCCGTCCGGACCGCCGCCGGGTCCGGGGGCGCGCCGGGGAGGAGGTACAGCCCGCCGGCGGGGCCGGTGAGGTCGAGGCCGTTCTGCGCCCGGGTGAGGTCCAGCCCCCGGCACAGCTTGCCGGGGCCGTTGAGGAAGTTCTTCCGCTGGTAGGCCGTCATATCTTTTTCCTTGCAGGCAAAGCGGTTTTCTGCTATAATATCCCCGTTTGTGACAGGGACCGCCCCCCGAATCAGCACCGCGGCGGGCTCCCCTTCCCCCTCGGTGACGAAGTTGAGGCAGTGGTACATCCCGTAAATGAGGTAGATATAGGCCGTCCCCGGCGGGGCAAACAGGGTTTCGGTCCGGGGGGTGCGCTTGCCGCCGTAGGCGTGGCAGGCCTTGTCTATCCGGCCGATGTAGGCCTCCGTCTCGGTGATCCGGCACACCAGCCGCTTTCCGTCCTCCCGCGCCCGGACGATGTCCCGGCCCAGCAGGTCCCGGGCCACCGTGAGGGTGTCCCGGCTGTAGAACGCTCTTGTGAGAATGTCCATCTGTCTGCCCCCTTTCCGCCTATCATACCATAGCCCAAACCAATTTTGCAATCTGGAGTTGATTTCCGTGTCAGACAAAACCATGCGCATGCTGGCCAAGCCCATGCTGTTTGCCGCCGCCCTTATCTGGGGCACCTCCTTCTTTATCATGAAAAATGCTCTGGACGTGATGCCGGTATTCTTCCTGCTGGCCGTCCGGTTTACCGCCGGAGCGTTCCTGCTGGCTCTGATCGCCTGGAAGCGCTGGAAGGTATTCACCCCGGACTACCTCTGGCGGGGGGCCATAATCGGCGCTTTCCTGTTCCTGGCCTACTCGGTGCAGACCTTCGGCCTGGCCCGGACCACCCCTTCCAAAAACGCCTTCCTCACGGCGGTGTACTGTGTAATCGTCCCCTTCCTCACCTGGGCGGTGGTGAAGCTGCGGCCCGACCGGTACAACATCGCCGCCGCCCTGCTGTGCGTCACCGGGGTGGGGCTGGTGTCCCTCACCGATGACCTGACCATCAACACCGGCGACCTGCTCACCCTGCTGTGCGCCGTCTTCTATGCCAGCCATATCGTGGCGGTGGCCAAGGTATCCCCGGAGAAGGACATTACCCTGCTCACCGTGTTTCAGTTTGCCTTCGCCGCCCTTTACGCCTGGATTTGCGGGGGATTTACCGAGACCTTCCCCACCGCCGCCCTCACCGACCCCGCCCTCCTTCTGCCCATGCTCTACCTGTGCGTCATGGCCACCACCGTGGCCCTGCTGTTCCAGAACGTGGGTATGGTGTGGTCCGACCCCGCCTCCGCCTCGGTCATCCTCTCCCTGGAGTCGGTGTTCGGGGTGGCTTCCTCGGTGATTTTCTACGGCGACCCCATTACCGGCCGCCTGCTGGCCGGCTTCGCCCTGATTTTTGTGGCGGTGGTGTGCTCGGAGACGAAATTTTCCTTTTTACATAAAAGCGCGTAGAGGCCGCCGCTTTCGGCGGCCCGGGCGGCTGCAATGGCAGGCCACCCAGAGATATGAACGCGGGCCGCCCAGGGGGGCGGCCCCTACAGGAGCTGATGAAGTGACCGACAAGACCATGAAGCTGCTGGCCAAGCCCATGCTGTTCGCCGCCGCCTTCTTCTGGGGGGCCTCCTTCATGCTGATGAAGGGCGCCCTGGACAACATCCCCACCGGTTACCTGATCGCCATTCGCTTTACGGTCGGGGCGCCCCTGGTGGCCCTAATCAGCTGGCGGCACTGGAAGGCCTTCACCCCCGACTACCTGTGGCGGGGCGGTCTGGCGGGGCTGCTGCTGTTTGGGGTCTACTGGGCCCAGACGGTGGGGCTGGAGACCACCACCGCCTCCAACAACGCCTTTTTGTCGGCGGTGTACTGCGTGATTGTCCCCTTCATGGCCTGGCTCCTGTTCCGGGAGCGGCCCGACCGGTACAATGTGGCCGCCGCCCTGCTGTGTCTGGCGGGGGTGGGGTTGGTGTCCCTCACCGATACGCTGACCGTCTCCGTTGGCGACGGCTTCACCCTGCTGGGGGCGGTGTTCTGCGCCGCCAACATCATCGCCGTGGCCCGGCTGGGCCGGGGATGTGATGTGATGCTCTTTACTGTGGTCCAGCTGTCCGCCGTGGCCCTGTGCGCCTGGGCGCTGGCCCTCACCACCGAACGCTTCGATTTCTCTGCCCTGGCCCGGCCCGAGGTGCTGGGCCCCATGCTCTACCTGTGCGTCATGGCCACCGCCGTCTGTCTGGTGCTGATGAACGTGGGACTGGTGTGGGCAGAACCCGCTCCCGCTGCGGTGATTCTCTCCCTGGAGGCGGTGTTTGGGGTGATTCTGGCAGTGATCTTCTACGGCGACCCCCTCACCCCCCGCCTGCTGGCCGGCTTTGCCCTCATCTTTGTGGGTGTGCTGTGCTCAGAGACAAAATTTTCCTTTTTGCGGAAGAATGCGTAAAAATTCCCCGCCGGGTGGCGGGGAATTTTTTAACAAAAAGAAAAATAAAATTAAAGCTTGACTTTAATAATATTAAAGTGTATACTGAACCTACAGAAAGGAGGTGTGTCTATGGCGATGGAACTGCTGCCCGAGTGGATGGCCGGGCTGGAGGAGGAGGACGTGGCTTTTATTAAGAAGTTCGTCCTGGCCTCCGGGTCTCTGAAGGAGGTGGCCGGACAGTACGGCGTCACCTACCCCACGGTGCGCCTGCGGCTGGACCGGCTGATCCAGAAAATCAGGCTGACGGAGGACACCGCCGCCGACCCCTACATCGCCACCATCAAGCGGCTGGCGATGAACGAAAAACTGGACCTGGACACCGCCAAGGTCCTGATTGCGGAGTATAAGAAGACGAAAAATAAGGAGGAATCGTAATGGCAATGGCTTCTGTTGCGGGCATTTTTGGCCTGATTATCTATCTGTTTGTGTTGATGCTCCCCATCGCTCTGTTGGTAGCCCTCCAGGTGTGGCTGTGCCGGAAGAACGTGAAGCTGGGGCTCATCCTGCCGGGCATCTCCCTGGCGCTGTCCCTGCTGCTGACGCTGAGCCTGGCTGGGTTCGGCGCGCTGACCATAGGCGGCGGGACTCTCACAGTGCGCGACGAGATTACCGGTGAGATCATCCAGCAGGAGAACTTTGAGAGCGATGTGCAGATAAACCCCGCCGCCTTTGTGGGCGCTGGCGTGTTCTTTTTAGTGAGCAACATCCCTACGGCGGTGTTCGGCGGCATCTGGCTGCACTACAAGGGCCGCCGGGACACCCTGGAGGATTTGAAACGGATGCAGATTGAGGACCTGGAGTAGAGAGCGCAAAAAAGAGCCCCTTTGACAAGGGCGTGCCAGATAAAGAAGTTTTCTTCGTCGGGCGACAACCGCATGATACTTCGGTGTCATGCGGTTGTTTTTTGCTATACCGGCTAAATTCCGGGGAAAAATCAATCTTGCCAATGAAATTATATCGTTCCTCACTCAGCTTACCTGCAACATGATCCTCATAGCCTCTGAATGATTGCATCCAGTTCGCTAAATTGCCGCTCATGCTTTTCCGGCTTGCGCTTGGTCTTTCCCTGTGCGGTGCGCTGTAACGCCATCTTGTTTTCCATGACGCGCCGCACAAATTCGTCCTCGTCCTTCTGGGCGTAGGTAATGACACGTTGGAGATTTTCTCTTACAAGTAAGGCAGGCAAGCACTGAATCACGGTGCTTGCCTGTCTGCATCTTTTTTATCTACAGAAGGAAATTTACGGTGGTACCAGCCCCTGCACAAACGGCCTGGAAACCGTAACCCTTTATTTAAAATACTGAGGATAGGTCTCCCGGATGGCGGAAGCGTCGATTTTATACCGGTTCAGGTGGGTTTCCATCAGCTCGCGGGCCCCTTTGGCATCCTTCTGGCGGATAAACTCCACCAGCTCCTGGTGGTCCTGGACCACCTTCAGGTCCTTCACGGACGACAGGGCCATTCCCCGTACCCGGTCAAAGTGAATAGCAATGTTCTGGATGAGCTGGAACACACGGCCCTTCTTGGCGATGTCAAAGAGCATCCCATGAAACTGGTTGTCCAGGGTCATAAGCTCGTTGGTGTAGTAGCCGTCCAGATAGAAGCCCTGAAGGCGGATATTGGAGTTGAGGCGTTCAATGTCCATGGGGCTGGCCAGATCGCACACCAGCTCCACCACGGCGCACTCCAGCAGGTTGCGCATGAACCGGGATTCCTCTACCAGGTCATAGTCAATAAGGGGGACCGTGCTTTTGCGCTGGGGGTGGATCTCAATGATCTCCACCTTGGACAGTTCAATGAGGGCCTCCCGCACCGGGGTGCGGGACAGGCCCATCTCGGCAGCCAGTGCGTTTTCACTGATCTGACTGCCGGGGGCCAGCTCCAGGCTGACGATGTTTTCCTTGATGGTGCGCAGGGCGTAATCCCGGCCACTCTCCCGGGGCAGGCGGTTTGACAGCTTCATGGCTTCTCCAGTCTCTTGGGCACAGCGGACTCAGGTCCGCGTTGCCTCACAGGCGTAATATCCTATACTTTAACACGGCGGCGGCAGTTTGTCCACTAGCATACTAGAGAAAAACACTCCGATTTTTGTCTATTAGCCGCAAATTATTTTTCACCGGTTATCCTATAGGTAAAGTGCACAAAAAGAAACGCAATATTTCTGTTATTCCGCTAATTGTATTCTAGTATGCAAGTTGTATAATGAATGGCACAATCAGTAAAATAACCCGCGCGCAAGCGCAAACCATTTTGGGAGGAGTACAAGCTTATGAGTGACATTCTCAAGCGCGTTTCCGACATCGGTATCATCCCTGTCATCGCGTTCAACAGCGTAGAGGAAGCGGTGCCTCTGTGCAAGGCACTGGTGGCCGGCAGCCTGCCTGCCGCTGAGGTCACCTTCCGCACCGCCTGCGCCGAGGACTGCATCCGCATCATCAACCAGGAGGTACCCGACATGCTGCTGGGCGCTGGCACCGTGCTCACCGTAGACCAGGCCGACCGGGCCATGGCCGCCGGCGCCAAATTCATTGTGGCTCCGGGCTATGATCCAAAGGTCACCCAGCATGTTATTGACAATGGCTGCATCATGGTCCCCGGCACCGCCACCCCCGGCGAAATGCAGCAGGCCATGAACCAGGGCTGCGAGGTGCTGAAGTTCTTCCCCGCCGAGGCCAACGGCGGCGTGGCCATGCTGAAGAACATCGGCGCGGCGCTGAAGTCCGCCAAGTGGATGTGTACCGGTGGCGTCAACGCCAAGAACGTCAACGACTACCTGGGCTACGACCAGATTGTGGCGGTAGGCGGCACCTGGATGTGCAAGAGCGACATGATTAAGGCCGGCAAGTGGGACGAGATCACAGCTATCTGTAAGGAGGCCGTGAAAACCATGCTGGGCTTCTCCCTGGCCCATGTGGGCATCAACTGCGAAAATGAGGGGGGGGCAGAACAGACCGCCAAAACCCTGTGTACTCTGTTCGGCTTCGACTACAAGCCGGGCAACAGCTCCATATTCGCCGGCAGCGCGGTGGAGTGCATGAAGGCCCCCTATCTGGGCAAGAACGGCCACATTGCCATTGGCACCAACAACATCGACAGAGCTGTTTACCACCTGGGCCGCCAGGGTGTGGAGTTTGACGAGTCCACCCGCAAGCCCAAGGCCATCTACCTCAAGGGCGAGGTCGGCGGGTTCGCTGTTCATCTGGTACAGAAGTAGAACCGCGGCCTCCCTCTTTGAGGGAGGTGGCACGGCGAAGCCGTGACGGAGGGAGTTCGTTGACGGAAAACTCCCTCAGTCACCGCCGTTGGCGGTGACAGCTCCCTCAGAGAGGGAGCCTAAATGTGGATTATTAGGAGGAAACCATCATGGCAAAAGTAATCACCTTCGGCGAGCTGATGATCCGGCTCCAGCCCTATAACTATGAGCGCTTTGTCCAGGCCGATCACCTGGAGTTCACCTTCGGCGGCGGCGAGGCCAACGTGGCCGTCTCCCTGGCAAACTACGGCATGGACGTGGCCTACGTCACCAAGCTGCCCGCCCACGCCATCGGCCAGGCGGCGGTCAACTCCCTGCGCCGCTACGGCGTGGACACCACTAAGATCGTCCGGGGCGGCGACCGCGTGGGCATCTACTTCAACGAGAAGGGCGCCTCCCAGCGGGGCAGTGTGTGCATCTACGACCGGGCCCACTCCGCCATCCAGGAGGCCACCACCGCCGACTTCGACTGGGACAAGATTTTTGAGGGCGTGGAGTGGTTCCACTTCACCGGCATCACCCCGGCTCTGGGCCCCAATGTGGTGGACATCTGCCGGGAGGCCTGCAAGGCAGCCAAGGCCAAGGGCGTCAAAATCAGCTGCGACCTGAACTATCGGGGCAAGCTGTGGACCCGTGACCAGGCCCGGGAGGCCATGACCGACCTGTGTCAGTATGTGGACGTGTGCATCTCCAACGAGGAGGATGCCAAGGACGTGTTTGGCATCGAGGCCGAGAACACCAACATCTACGGCGGCGAGATCAACCACGAGGGCTACAAGTCCGTGGCTAAGCAGCTGGCGGACAAGTTTGGCTTTGAAATGGTGGCCATCACCCTGCGGGAGTCCCACTCCGCCTTTGACAACGGCTGGTCCGCCATGCTGTACAACGTGGCCAAGGACGAGTACTGCTTCTCCAAGAAGTATGAGCTGCACATTATCGACCGGGTAGGCGGCGGCGACTCCTTCGGCGGCGGCCTGATCTACTCCCTGATGAACGGCAAGGACACCCAGGCGGCGGTGGAGTTCGCCGTGGCGGCCTCCGCCCTGAAGCACTCCATCGAGGGCGACTACAACATGGTCACTGTGGCCGAGGTGGAGAAGCTGGCCGGCGGCGACGGCTCCGGCCGCATCCAGCGGTGACAGGGAACAGACTTTTTCGGCGAAACGACCAACATTTTCCATATTTTAGTTGACTGTCTGAGCATTTTATAGTATGATAGCAGACGAATCAGTCACGACAGAGGGCGAGCCCTCTGTTCCCCCACGGAGCTTCCGTGGGGAGGATACATGGTTTGACCATCCGTCCGGATGTCAAATATATACCAAACTTTATTGAAAAGAGGTAGAAGTATGAAGATGAAGAAAATTACCGCTCTTGCCCTGGCGCTGGCCATGGCCCTGTCTCTGACAGCCTGCGGCGGCAACGGCGGCAATGCCGGCAACGGTGGCAACACCAGTGGCGGCGCGAATGCCGGCGGCTCCAACGCTGGCGGCTCCAATGCCGGCGGCGGCAGCGTGGACCTGTCCGGTCTGAGCGTCACCTGCGTGGTGCCCTACGACGCGGGCGGCGGCACCGACGCTGTGATGCGCGGCCTGGCCGACGCGGCCAAGGGCAGCTTCAAGAACATCACCGTTGAGAACCGCTCCGGCGCGGGCGGCGCTACCGGTATGCTGTACGGCGCTCAGGCCAAGAACGACGGCTCCATCGTCACCATGATCACCGTTGAGCTGGCCACCCTGGAGGCCATGGGCAACAACGCCGGCCTGACCTACACCCAGTTCAAGCCCATCATGATGGTCAACTCCGCCGCCGCCGCCATCACCGTGAAGGCGGACGACGACCGCTTCAACTCCCTGGAGGACTTCATTGAGTACTCCAAGACCAACAAGGTCCAGGTGGGCAACTCCGGCATCGGCGCTATCTGGCACCTGGCCGCCGCCGGCCTGGCCAAGACCGCCGGCACCGAGTTCAACCACGTGGGCTATGACGGCGCCAACGGCGCCATCACCGACCTGCTGGGCGGCCACATCGACGCCGTGGCCGTGTCCTACGCCGAGGTCAACAGCTTTGTGCAGTCCGGCGACCTGAAGGTTCTGGCCGTTATGGCCAACGACCGCCTGGAGGCCATTCCCGACGTGCCCACCTGCAAGGAGTGCGGCTATGAGGCCGTTCTGGGTACCTGGCGCGGCCTGGGCGTGCCCGCCTCCACTCCCGACGAGGTGGTGGACGAGCTGTACCGCATCTTCTCTGAGGCCGCTGACTCCGACGCTTTCAAGGAGTTCATGGCCAACACCAACAATGTGATCGACATCATGGACGGCGAGTCCTTCAACACCATGATCGGCGAGCAGCTGGAGCTGTACACCGGCCTGGTAGAGGATCTGGGCCTGAAGATCGGCTGATCCAGGGCGAAGTACCGTTGGCGCTTGACGGCCGGGGAGCGGGCTACGGCTTCCGCTCCCCGGTCAATCATTTTTGATGATTTAGAGGGAGAAAACGTATGAAAAAAGGCAACCTGGTCTTAGCCGCCATCTGCGCGGTAACAGGCATCGGCATCATTGCCGTCGCCTCCGGGTATCCCACGGCGGCCGACTACGGCACCGGCGTTCCCGGTCCCGGTCTGTGGCCCACCGTCATTTCCGTCGTTCTGCTGGCCTGTACGGCCATCCTGCTCTACCGCACTCTGAAAATGCCTCCTGAAAAAAATAGCAAGATCGAGCTGTGGACCACCGGCACCCGCCGGGTCTACCTCGCTATGGGCATCCTGGTAGTCTATCTGCTGGTTTTGCCTTTCCTGGGCTTCATCATCTCCACCTTTTTGCTGGAGCTCATCTTCATTCAGTGGTTCGCCAAAAAGAACCCCATCATCACCGCGATTATCTCCGCCGCCATTACCATGGTGGTATACTGCGCCTTCCGTTTCCTGCTGAACGTGCCGGTAAATACCTTCGGCATCTTCGTGATTTAAGAAGGAGGGACAGAAATGAGCTTATTAGTTGAGATTTTTACGACCAGCCTGACCCCTATGGTCTTTCTGTATATGGCCGTGGGCGTGCTGTCCGGCATCTGCATCGGCGCCCTGCCCGGCCTGACCGCCACCATGGGTGTGGCCCTGCTGCTGCCCATGACCTTCGGTATGGACGCCGCCCAGGGCATCCTGATGCTGTTGGGCATCTACTGCGGCGCCATCTACGGCGGTTCTATCTCCGCCGTGCTGCTGCACACCCCCGGCACCCCCGCCTCCGCCGCCACCGCCATCGACGGCTACGCCCTGTCCCAGAGAGGCGAGGCCGGCCGGGCCCTGGGCACCGCCACCCTGTCCAGCTATATCGGCGGCCTGGTGTCTGTGGCCTGCCTGTGGCTTATCAGCCCCCTGCTGGCCAAGCTGGCCCTGAAGTTCAGCTCCGCTGAGTTCTTCCTGCTGGCCGTCTTTGGCCTGTGCATCATTGGCAATATCTCCGGCGAGGACGTGGAGAAGGGGCTGATCTGCGGCTGCATCGGCGTTCTGGTGGCCTGCGTGGGCATCGACAGCGTGACCAGCTATATCCGCTTCTCCCCCAAAGACAATTTCAATTTCATGAACGGCATCAATTATATTCCCATCATGATCGGTCTCTTCGCCATGAGCCAGGCCTTTGAGAACATTGAGTCCATCTTTGAGGAGGAGGAGGTCCAGGCAAAGCTGACCAACATCCTCCCCAAAAAGGAGGACCTGAAGAAGATTATCCGCATCGCCCCCCTCACCGGCCTGATCGGCACCTTCATCGGCATCATCCCCGGCGCGGGCGCGGACATCGGCTCCTTTGTGGGCTACAATGTGGCCCGGTCCATCGCCAAGGAGCCTGAGCTCTTCGGCAAGGGCTCGGTAGAAGCCATCTCCGGCCCCGAGGGCGGCAACAACGGCGTCACCGGCGGCGCCATGATCCCCATGCTCACCCTGGGCGTGCCCGGCGACGCGGTCACCGCCATCATGATCGGCGCTCTGACCATCCAGGGCCTTACCCCCGGCCCCATGCTGTTCAACACCAACAAGGTGCTGGTGTATACCATCTTCCTGGGCATGTTCATCGCCAACACCCTGATGTGCCTGTTCGGCTTTGCCGGCATCCGGCTGTTCACCAAGGTGCTCAGCGTACCCAAGGTGATTCTCACCCCGGCTATCTTCGTGCTGTGCGTCATCGGCTCCTACGCCATGAAGAACAGTCTGTTCGATGTGTGGGTCATGCTCATCGCCGGTGTCGTGGGTTACTTCCTGGCCAAGGTGAAGGTGCCCACCAGCCCCGCCATTCTGGGCCTTATCCTGGGTCCCATGGCCGAGAAGAATTTCCGTACTGCCCTGCTGAAGTCCGGTGGTTCTCCCTCCGTGTTCTTCAGCTCCGCCATCGCGTGGTTCTTCATCTTCCTGATTGTGATCAGCCTTTTCGGCGGCAAGCTGAAGGCACTGCTCTTTAAGAAAAAGAGCGCCAACTGATTTCCACCGCCGCAGGCGGAGCGCCTCTGAATCCAGACAGGCGCTCCGCCTTTTTGCGGGGTGCAAAATGTCCCCCGCAGTTGACAACGGCCGGACGCCGTGTTAATATCCTTGCAAATACTTCATGGGAGGAGCGCAGAGCATGAATATAAAAAGAATTTGTGTCCTTTACTTCAGCCCCACCGGGGGCACAGAAAAGATTGCCCGCCTGGCGGCGGGCAATCTGGCCGAAAAGTTGGGGCTGGAACCGGAATTTATCGACTTCACCAGGCCGGAAAACCGGCAGGCTGAGTACCGCTTCCAGGCGGATGACCTGCTGGTGATGGCCTCTCCGGTGTACGCCGGCCGTCTGCCCAACAAGCTGATGCCCGAGTACAAGGCCAAAATCCTCGGCGACGCTACCCCCGCAATTCCCATCTGCGTCTTTGGCAACCGGAGTCCCGACGAGGCTCTGCGGGAGCTGGTCCTGCTGCTGGAGGGCAACGGCTTCCAAATCGCCGGGGCGGCCAGCTTCGCCGGACGGCATGCCTTTTCCGACAAGGTGGGCGCCGGCCGGCCCGACGAGACGGACCAGGCTGAAATCAGGGACTTTGCCGCCCGGGCGGCGGCCAAGCTGTCCGGGGACACGCTGCCCCCTCTGGAGCTGGACCGGAGCGAGATCGGCCCCTACTACACCCCGCTGAAGGAGGACGGCGACCCCGCCAAATTCCTGAAGGCCAGGCCCCTCACCGACTGGAGCAGGTGTTCCCACTGCGGCGTCTGCGCCCGGTCCTGCCCCATGGGCAGTATTGACCGGGAGACCATGGAGGCCACTGGCCTGTGCGTCAAGTGCCAGGCCTGTGTGCGCAAGTGTACCCGCCGGGCCAAGTTCTTTGAAGACGCCGATTTCCTCTCCCACGTGGCCATGCTGGAGCAAAACTACACCCGCCGGGCGGAGAATACCGTCCTGCTGTAAGCCTCCCCCGCTGTACCTTATCCCCGTCCCAACCGGACGGGGATATTTTTGTTGCATTTGGTATTTTTGTGTGATATAATGCAGCTCCTTTGTTCCAAAACACACACCTGAGAGGAGGAAACAGAAATGAAACAGGTCGATCCGGCCCGGACCGGACGGAGTGGGGCCTTCACGCTGTGGATGAAGGCCCCCATGCCCATGGTGACGCTGTTCAAAACGCTGGATGTCACCCCGCTGGTGCGGTGGAGCCATAAGTACCGGTGTAAATTCAACATGCTGATGTGCTGGTGCGTGGGAAAGGCGGCGGCCCAGGTAGAGCAGTTCTATCTGCTGCCGGTGGGGGACGGGCTGGTGCAGTATGACCGCCTGGCGGTGAACACGGTGGTGGACACCCAAAACGGGGAGATCAGCACCTGCGACATTCCCTTCTCCCCCGACCTGGGACAGTTTGAGAAAGACTACCTGCGCCTCACCGCCCAGGTGCGGGAGAGCGGCCGGCCCCACGATCTGGAGGACCACATGGTTATCGGCACCTCTGCCCTGATCCAGACCGAGCTGGACGGGGTGGTGAACATCTACGCCGGGTGCTTCAACAACCCTTTCCTCATCTGGGGGCGATGCCGGAGGAAGTGGTTCAGAACGGTCCTCCCCATCTCCTTCCAGTTCCACCACACCCAGATGGACGGAGCCCACGCCGCTCGGTTTCTGGAGCTTTTGCAGGGAGAGATCCGCAAATTGTAATTTTAAAGCCGGGACACTGCCTGCGATGTCCCGGCTTTGCAGCTTTTACCGCCCCAGCTTGCCCCGCGCCCCGGCCAAAAGCCGGTACAGAGGGCCCTCCAGGGTCAGGGTCAGGAAAAAATTTCCACCGCAGTGGACCAGGTCAAAGGGGATGCCCGCCACCCAGTAGGACAGGGCGGCCCAGGGCCCTCCAGCCAAATAGGGCAGGGCGCACAGCGCCCCGAAGCTCAGCCCGAAGGTCCCGCTGGCCGCCGCCCACAGCAGTGGGGGCTTTTCCCCGCCCCGCCGCAGCAGCAGGACCAACCCCGCCCACAGGGGCCAGATGTACAGGTAGCTCACCCACCACAGGTGAAAGCCGTGGACCAGTCCCTCCAGCAGGACAAAGGTGAAAATGATGTAAAACACGTCCCGGCCGAAGACCAGGGTGTAGACCAGCACCAGCAGGGTCACCGGCTCGATGTTGGGCAGGGGGGCCATAGCCAGCTGGAGCACCGTCATCATGGCGGCCAGCAGGGCGCACAGCACCACCCGGCGGCTGGCTGTCCGCAGACCGTTTCTGTCCATGGCCCTAATAGGTGGACATGGTCAGCTCAAAGTGGTCGCCGTCCGCAATGGGGACGGTGTCCGCTCCGGTCTCTGTCTGCTTGCCGTCTTTGGTGATGCACCACCACTGCCGCAGGCTGTCCTGGGCGGTCTCACCGTCCACAGTGGTGATGAACAGGCCAAAGGCGCCCTCCTCCCCCTCCACCAGCTTTTCAGCCAGCAGAAGCTCGCCCAGATATTCCGCATCGGTGTGATAGGTAAACTCCTTGGCGCTCTCGTCAGCGTGGACCACCTCCACCACCACCGTCTTGGCTCCCTCCTGAGCCTGGGGCCTGGTAAAGTACCAGATGCCCAGCATCAGGGCCGCAACCACCGCCAGGGCGGCCACGGCAAATAGTGTCTTTCTGTTTCCTTTCATAATTACCTCCTCGCCGTCTCTCGCGGCGTTAGTATAGTTCCCCAGGCAGGTCTTCTGACTTGAGGATCAGCGTCTGGCTTCCCCTTCCCGGTTTCCCGGTGGCTCATGGAAGCAGGCTCCCCTCTCACAGCGGCGGGACCGTACATTTCTTCCCTATTCTCCCGGCTTCAGCCAGCCGGGCACCTGGGCGGAGTGATTATACCACAGCTCCAGCAAAAAGCCAACTGGACTTTTTCCGGATTTTGCGTTAAACTGTTGTTGATTCTAAATTTTCCAAGGAGAACGACTATGGACGCCATCATTGAAACCCTGGCCCGGGAGCTGGGCCGCACCGAGGAACATGTACAAAACGTGGTAAATCTCATTGACGAGGGGGCCACCATCCCCTTTATTGCCCGGTATCGGAAGGAGCTCCACGGCTCCATGGATGACCAGCTGCTCCGGGAGCTGGCCGACCGCCTGCAATACCTGCGCAACCTGGACGCCCGGAAAGCCGAGGTAAAGACCTCCATCGAGAACCAGGGAAAGCTGACGGAGGAGCTGGCTACCGCCATCGACTCTGCCGCCACCCTGGCCGAGGTGGAGGACCTGTACCGCCCCTACAAGCAGAAGCGGCGCACCCGTGCCACCATCGCCCGGGAGAAGGGCCTGGAGCCCCTGGCCGCCCTGGCCTTCGCCTTCGGCCCCGCTGTAGACATGGAACAGGCCGCCCAGGACTATATCGACCCGGAGAAGGGCGTGGAAACGGTGGAGGACGCCCTCCAGGGGGCCAGCGACATCATTGCCGAGCTCATCTCTGACGACGCCGATATCCGCAAGGAGCTGCGCGCCCTCTACCTCCGCCGGGCGATGCTGGTGTCCAGGGCGGCGGACAAGGAGCCGGAGGACACGGTATACCGCCTGTACTACGACTTCAAGCAGCCGGTGAGCCGGGTCCAGGGCTACCAGGTGCTGGCCATCAACCGGGGGGAGCGGGAGAACATTTTGAAGGTAAATGTGGAGCTGGACCCGGAGACCGCCCACATCGCCGTCCGCCGGGCTTCCGTTCCCAACCGGGCGGCTATGGACTTTGTCCGCACGGCGGCGGACGACGCCTACGACCGTCTTATCCAGCCCTCCATGGAGCGGGAAATTCGGAACACCCTCACCGACCAGGCCAACGAGGGGGCCATCCACATGTTTGCTCTCAACCTGAAGCCTCTCCTGATGCAGCCCCCGGTGAAGGGCAAGGTAACCATGGGCCTGGACCCCGGCTACCGCATGGGGTGCAAGGTGGCGGTGGTGGATGGCACCGGCAAGGTGCTGGATACCACCGTGGTCTATCCCACCCACGGCGACCGGAAGAAGGCGGAGTGCATCAACACCCTGGCCGCCATGATAAAGAAGCACGGGGTGGAACATATCGCCATCGGCAACGGCACTGCCAGCCGGGAGACCGAGCAGATGACGGTGGAGCTTATCAAAAAAATCGGTGGAGGCGTCTCCTACATGATCGTCAGCGAGGCGGGGGCCTCGGTGTACTCCGCCTCCAAGCTGGCCGCCGAGGAGTTCCCCCAGTTCGACGTCAACCTGAGAAGCGCCGTGTCCATCGCCCGGCGGCTCCAGGACCCCCTGGCCGAGCTGGTGAAAATCGACCCCAAGGCCATCGGCGTGGGCCAGTACCAGCACGACATGCCCCAGGTCCGCCTGGGCGAGACCCTGGACGGCGTGGTGGAGGACTGCGTCAACGCGGTGGGGGTGGACGCCAACACCGCTTCCCCGTCGCTGCTCCAGCGGGTGTCCGGTCTCACCGCCGCCACGGCCAAGAACGTGGTGAAGTACCGGGAGGAAAACGGGGCCTTTACCACCCGGAAGCAGCTGCTCAAGGTACCCAAGCTGGGCCCCAAGGCCTTTGAGCAGTGCGCCGGCTTTATCCGGGTGCCGGAGAGCAAAAGTGTGCTGGACAACACCGGCGTCCACCCGGAGAGCTACAGCGCAGCGGAAAAACTCCTCACCGCCTGCGGGCTTTCCCTGGAGGATGTAAAGGCGGGGAACATCGGGGAGCTGAAGGCCAAGGCGGAGGAAATCGGCTACGAGACCCTCAGCGAGACCTGCGGGGCAGGGGCACCCACGTTGGCGGATATTGTCAAGGAGTTGTCCAAGCCCGGCCGGGACCCCCGGGACGAGCTGCTGCCCCCCATCCTGCGCACCGACGTGATGGAGGCCAAGGACTTAAAGCCCGGCATGGAGCTCCAGGGCACAGTGCGCAATGTAATTGACTTCGGCGTGTTCGTAGATATTGGCATCCACCAGGACGGGTTGGTCCACATTTCAAAGCTGCCCCGCCGGGTAAAACACCCCTCCGAGCTGCTCAGCGTGGGGGATGTGGTCACCGTGTGGGTGGTGGAGGTGGATGAGAAAAGGAAGCGTATCTCCCTGACCATGAAGAAACCGTAAAGTCTTGGCATGGCGTAAAAATCTGTGTAAGCGATATTTGATGTGGCACAAAAAAGTAGACACCTCCAACTCACGGAAAAGGAATAAAATAACAAGAGTAGGGAAGGTGCATAGAATGGCGCAGGAGCGAGAGAACCGGCGGCTGAAGGAGGAGAACGAGTTTTTAGCGGAGGCCAGCTTCATTTCCTCAATACACTTTTTGAAGGGCGTGGGGCGATAATGGTCAGGCCCTTCGCGCCCTTTTTTACATGTCATCCGAATTGGTTTTTCCATTTGTTGAATCCGGCCACATGGGTGGCGCTGGGCATCTGCATATGGATGAGGATGGTATTGTTAGAGGCTCGGTCAAGGGTAATACGCAAATTTTAATCCCATCAAGAAGGAAGACGCTTGCAAGACATGTATGCATGGTATATGGCATCCCTGATTGCATGATTAAATCAGGCAGCATATTTGGTGTTCGGTTTATGAAGATGTCAGTATCAATCTTTGAAGACAGTCCATCACCGATAAAACAGCAGGAGGAAAATCCGGATGAATAAACAGCAGCTTGCTTCTAAAATCTGGGAATCTGCGAACAAGATGCGCTCCAAAATCGAGGCAAACGAGTACAAGGACTATATCCTTGGCTTCATTTTTTATAAGTTCCTCTCAGACAAAGAAGTCAAGTACCTGATGGCGAACGACTGGACGGAAGAATATCTTCCAGTACTCACCGAGGATGATGCAGAAACTGTTGAGAGTGTCCAGAAGAATATCGGGTACTTCATTTCCTATGACAATCTCTTTTCCAGTTGGATTGCCAAGGGGAGTGATTTCTCTGCCGAAAACGTCACAGACGCGCTTTCTGCGTTCAGCCGTCTTATAAATTCCGATCATAAGAAGCTGTTCGATAATATTTTTGCAACGCTCCAGACTGGACTTTCCAAGCTGGGTGAGACTTCTGGCGCAAGGACGAAGGCAATCCGTGAGTTGATTTATCTCATCAAGGACATTCCGATGGATGGGAAACAGGACTATGATGTTCTCGGTTTCATTTACGAGTACCTGATCAGCAACTTTGCCGCTAACGCAGGAAAGAAGGCTGGCGAGTTCTATACACCCCATGAGGTTTCGCTGCTGATGTCCGAAATCATTGCAAACCACCTGAAGAATCGGACGAAAATCGAAATCTACGACCCCACCAGCGGTTCTGGTTCCCTGCTTATCAATATTGGCAAGTGCGTTGCACGGTATGCCGGTAATGGTGACCGTATCAAGTATTACGCCCAGGAGCTGAAGGAAAACACCTATAACCTCACCAGAATGAACCTCATCATGCGCGGCATCCTGCCGGACAACATCGTGACCAGAAACGGTGATACGCTGGAGGAAGACTGGCCGTACTTCGACGAGAACGACCCGATACATACTTACAATCCCTTGTATGTGGATGCGGTAGTTTCCAATCCGCCCTATTCCCAGCCTTGGGACCCTGCCGATAAAGAATCCGACCCCCGGTACAAGGATTTCGGACTTGCTCCCAAGGGTAAGGCCGACTATGCGTTCCTGCTCCATGAACTGTACCACTTGAAACCAGATGGGATTATGACCATCGTTCTGCCCCACGGCGTCCTGTTCCGCGGCGGCGAGGAAGGAACGATTCGTAAGAATCTGATTGAGAAGAACCATATCGACGCCATCATCGGCCTGCCTGCCAACATTTTCTTTGGGACTGGTATTCCCACGATCATCATGGTGCTGAAGCAGAAGCGCGATAACACAGACGTGCTGATCGTGGACGCTTCAAAGGGTTTCGCCAAGGCCGGCAAGAACAATGTCCTGCGGGCTTGTGACATCAAGAAGATCATAGATGTTGTCACGGCCCGCGAGAGCGTCCCCAAATTTGCGGAACTTGTGAAGCGTGATGCCATTCGGGAGAACGACTACAACCTGAACATTCCCCGCTACGTGGATTCCTCGGAGAAGGCCGGGAGCTGGGACATTTATTCGTCTATGTTCGGCGGTATCCCGGAAAGCGAGCTACGGGAGCTGCAACCCTACTGGACAGCCTTTCCTGGATTGAAAGAGACGCTTTTTGCGTTTGATAACCCCTCATACTGCAATTTGAACGTGCCGGATTTGAAGCCTGCTGTCACATCGCATCCATCTGTGACGGAGTTTGTCTCTGAGTACAAGAAGTCATTCAACGATTTTGATCAGTTGTTGCGGGTCGAGCTGCTGGACAATATGCAGGCGCTCAATGTCGCCCAGGAGGAATCCGTGCTGAGCGACGCGATTTTTTCACGTCTTGAGGGGATTCCTCTGGTTGACCGTTACGGCGCGTATCAGCTTTTGGACGATGAGTGGGGCCGAATTGCCAGTGACCTAGAAATTATCCAGAGCGAAGGTTTTGCTGCCACAAAACAGGTTGACCCGAACATAGTCATTAAGAAGAAGGATGGTAAGGAACATGAAGTACAAGACGGCTGGGCCGGACATGTCCTCCCATTTGATTTGGTGCAAAAAAATCTCCTGGCTGACGACTTGACTGCCCTGGCAAAGCTGAAAGACCGTCTGTCCGAAATCTCTGGTGTGTACGAAATTTTATTGGACGAGCTTAGTGAGGAAGACAAAGAGCAGACATTTGTGAACGAGGGCAAGGATGCCTTTGTAGCGGCGGAGGTCAAAAGGGCGCTGAAAGCAAAAGAGGCTGAGCCGGAAACGTTGGATGTTCTGAAAAAAGCGGACAAGCTAATGACCGAAGAAAAGGCGCTGAAAAAGAAAATCAAGGAGGACAACGCTGCGCTCCATATGAAGACAAAAGTCACGATTGAAGGGTTGTCTGACTCTGAGGTGCTGGAGCTTCTGCGGAAAAAGTGGATTGTCCCCCTTGTAGATGGTATGCGCTCCCTGCCTGACTTGGTTCTCTCGGAGTTTACCGGCAAGCTGGATGCTCTTTGCAAGAAGTACGAGATGACTCTTGACGACGTAGAGAAGGAAATCGTGGATACAGAGCAATCTTTGATTTCGATGTTGAATAACCTAACGGGCAGCGAGTTCGATATGAAGGGCCTTGCAGAGTTCAAGAAACTGCTGGGGGGTGCTTGATATGCAGGAAAAGGCCAGCTTTCCAGCCATCCGGTTTGCCGGATTTACGGATGCTTGGGAACAGCGTAAGTTGGGGGAGATCGGTTCTACATATACAGGTTTGGCCGGTAAAACGAAGGAAGATTTTGGGCATGGTAGCGGAAGGTTTGTTACTTACATGAATGTGTTTACCAACACTGTATCAGATGCTGCCGCAGTTGAGCCTATTGAAATCGACAACGCTCAAAATGAAGTTAAATATGGAGATGTCTTTTTTACAACCTCGTCTGAAACCCCGGAAGAAGTTGGTATGTCCTCTATTTGGCTTGAAACCAGTGAAAATACCTACTTGAATAGTTTTTGTTTCGGATTTAGGCCAACCGAGAGATTTGACCCGTATTACCTTGCATATATGCTGCGGTCGGATGATATAAGAAAGAAAATTACCTTTTTGGCGCAAGGGATCTCACGCTACAATATTTCAAAATCCAAGATGATGGATATTGAAATTCCCGTTGCCAAAGAGGACGAACAGCGGCTTCTTGGAGCGTTCTTCCGCCACCTCGATCACCTTATCACCCTTCATCAGCGTAGGTATTTACAGCTCTGCAACTTCAAAAAGTCCATGCTTGAAAAGATGTTCCCCAAGGAAGGCGCCGATGTACCGGAGATTCGCTTTGCCGGATTTAGGAGTGCTTGGAAACCGTATACGTTAGGGGAGATGAGCAAATCTTTTGAATATGGTCTCAATGCTGCTGCAACGACATTTGATGGAAAAAACAAGTATATCCGAATTACCGATATTGATGATGAAACAAGATTATTCTTGACGTCGGACATAACTTCACCAGCTGTCGATTTGAACTCCGCAGAAAATTATCAGCTGCGAGAAAACGATATCGTTTTCGCAAGAACAGGTGCAAGTGTTGGGAAAACATATATTTATAAATCCTTCGACGGCATTATGTACTATGCGGGGTTCTTAATTCGGGCAAGAATTAGGCCTGAATACTGCGCCGAATTTGTATTTCAAAACACTTTGACAGAACGGTATAAAAAGTTTATCTATATCACTTCTCAGCGTTCTGGTCAGCCGGGCGTGAATGCTCAGGAATATAGTACATTTGAATTTCCGGTGCCAGATTATGAAGAGCAACGACAGATTAGCAGATTTTTTTATAGCCTTGACCATCTTATCACCCTTCACCAACGCAAGCTGGATCGTCTGCAAAATATCAAAAAGGCTTGCCTTGAAAAGATGTTCGTTTGAGCTGGAAAGGAGGACGCATGGCATTCACGAAGGAGACCGATTTTGAGGCTGCGATAATCAACCTTCTAACAGAACACGGCTGGGAAAAGGAGGTCCTGCGCAATCCCACGGAACAGCAGCTCATCCAGAACTGGGCGGACATCCTTTTCCAGAATAACCGGGGCATCGACCGGCTGGACGACTATCCTTTGACCGACGGCGAGATGCAGCAGATTCTGGAGCAGATCACCAGCCTGCGCACACCCCTGAAGCTCAACGGTTTTATCAACGGAAAGACCGTTTCCGTCGTCCGGGATAACCCGAAGGATACACAGCACTTCGGCAAGGAGATTTTCTTGAAGATTTATGACCGCCTGGAGATCGCCGCTGGGCAGAGCCGTTATCAGATTGTCCAGCAACCCGGATTCACCACCAAGTCAAAACTGCTCAATGACCGCCGGGGAGACCTGATGCTGCTGATTAACGGTATGCCGGTCATCCATATCGAGCTGAAAAAAAGCGGCGTTCCGGTCAGTCAGGCGTGCAATCAGATTGAGAAGTACGCCGCAGAGGGCATTTTTACAGGGCTGTTTTCGCTGGTACAGGTCTTCTTTGCCATGAATCCGGAGGACGCTGTCTACTTCGCAAACCCAGGCCCGGACGGGAGGTTTAATCCAGATTTCTTCTTCCATTGGGCGGATTTCTATAACCGGCCGGGCAACGACTGGAAGTCGATTGCCTCCACTCTGCTTTCCATCCCCATGGCGCACCAGTTAATTGGGTTCTATACAGTGGCGGACGATACGGACGGAATTCTGAAGGTCATGCGGAGCTACCAGATTTACGCAGCGAACAAGATTTCCGACAAGGTTGCCATGACCAAGTGGGAGTTGGATGGTCAGCGTGGCGGTTATATCTGGCACACCACCGGTTCCGGTAAAACGATGACCTCATTTAAGTCCGCCCAACTGATTGCCGCGTCCAAGGATGCCGACAAGGTAATTTTCCTGATTGACCGCATTGAGCTGGGAACACAGAGCCTGAAAGAGTATAAGGGTTTTGCGGAGGACAGTGAGGACGTTCAGGCAACGGAGAACACGGATGTTCTCGTGGCAAAGCTGTCCAGCACGAATCCGGCGGACACGCTGATTGTCACATCCATCCAGAAGATGAGCAACATCGGGGACGGTGGCAAGGCCGACGTGAAGAAGGCGGATCTTGCCGCCATACAGTCGAAACGGATCGTGTTCATCGTGGATGAGTGCCATCGTTCGGTCTTTGGCGAGAACATGATGCCGCGAATCAAGCGGACATTTCCCAGGGCCATCTTCTTCGGTTTCTCCGGAACTCCGATCCAGGACGAGAACCAGAAGAAGGGCAGCGTGACTGCTACGATTTTCGGCAACGAACTGCACAAGTACAGCATTGCCGACGGTATCCGAGACGGGAATGTGCTGGGCTTTGACCCGTATAAGATTTTGACCTATAAAGATGCTGATTTGCGGCAGAAGGTTGCCTTGGAGAAGGCGAAGGCCGCCACGGTCCAGGAGGCCATAGCCGACCCGAAGAAGAACAAGGTTTTCTATGAGTATATGTCGAAGCCCATGGCCGGACAGAAGACCAACGCCGGGGAGTACGTAAAGGGGATCGAGGATTACATCCCGAACAGCCAGTACGAGCGTTCGGAACATCAGAATATTGTAGTGCAGGACATCAAAAGTAATTGGATGATACTGAGCCGGAACGGCAAGTTCCATGCCATCTTCGCAACGTCGAGCATCCCGGAGGCAATCCAGTATTATGGGCTGATCAAGGCCGCGATTCCTGACATGAAAGTGACCGTTCTATTCGATCCGAGCATTGATAACAACGGAACCGGCATCATCAAGGAAGACGGCCTGAAGGAAATTATATCGGACTATAACGCACGGTACAGGCAGACGTTCACCATCCCCACCTTTGCAAAGATGAAGAAGGATATTTCCAACCGGCTTGCCCATAAGCATCCCTATACTACGATAGAGAAGACGCCGGACCAGCAGATTGACCTGCTGATCGTAGTGGATCAGATGCTGACAGGGTTCGATTCCAAGTGGATCAACGTGCTCTACATGGATAAGGTCTTGCAGTACGAAAACATAATTCAGGCATTTTCCCGGACCAACCGATTGTTCGGGCCGGAGAAGCCCTTCGGGGTTATCCGGTATTACAGGCGGCCCCATACGATGGAGCGCTTGATTGGAGAAGCGGTCAAGCTGTATTCCGAGGATAAGCCGCTTGCCCTGTTCGTGGAGCGGCTCGATAAGAATATCGAGGGGATGAATTTCATCTTCGGGCAAATTCGGGATTTGTTCGGGTATGCGGGTGTAGAAGACTTTGCCAGCCTGCCGCCGGATGTGACGGAGCGGAAGAAGTTCGCGGATTTGTTCGTGAAATTCAACAAGTATCTGGAAGCTGCAAAGGTGCAAGGCTTTGCCTGGAATAAGGCCGTCTATGTGTTCGATACGGATGATTCAGGGAAGAAAAAGCGAGTTGAACTCGCTCTGAACGAAGTCACTTACAAGATTCTCGTCCAGCGGTACAAAGAGCTGTTTGCCCCCGGCAGCGGCGCGGGCGGCGGTGTCGATGTCCCGTATGATATTGACGGCTACCTAATTGCGATTGATACCGAAAAAATTGACGTGGATTACATGAACTCTCGCTTTGCGAAGTACATGAAATTATTACGTCAGCAGGATGTGGATGGCGATGCTATCCGGCAGGCAAAGGACGAACTGCATAAGACGTTTGCCTCACTGACGCATGAAGAGCAGAAGTTCGCGAATATTTTCCTGCATGACATTCAGAGCGGTGATGTGGAACCTGAAGACGGGAAGATGTTTCGTGATTATATCACGGAATACATAACCAGGGCAAAGGATGACCAAATCCATCGCATGGCGGTTTTGTTAGGTCTTGATGAAGGTAAGCTTCGGTCAATGATGGATGCCAAAATCACGGATGTGAATATCAATGAGTTCGGCAGATTCGACGCATTGAAGGCCACCGCAGACAAGCAAAAGTCAAAAGCATACTTTGAAAAAATTGAAGGCGTACCAATTATTCCTCCTAAAGTGCCGATGAAAATTGACAAACTTCTTAGAGCATTTATTATTAGAGGCGGTTTCGACATTGAGTAGCAAGCAATGAGTCGGTATATACCTGGCGCTCGCTTGATGGCGGCTGACCGCCCCCATATCCCTGTAAAACCGGGCACTGGTGTGCCCGGTTTTTTAAGCGATAAGGTACAATAAGTTGCGCAAATAAAAAAGACAAGGTTTGCAGCCCTCGGGTAGAATGAAGTAGCGACACACCATTCTGAGAAGAGACAACAAACCATGTCAAAGAAGATTGTACAGCTAAATGAAGAAGTAATCAAGGGTCAATTTAAGGAACTGGTACGCGGGAGCGTGGAAGAAACGCTGAATGAGCTGCTGGGGCAGGAAGCGGAGAAGCTGACTTAAGCAGTCCGGTATGAGCGAAATGAGGCTCGCCAGGGATACCGTAGTGGTCACTACAGCCGAAACCTTATGCTGCTGTTTCTGGCCGTCCCCCTTGTATGCGCTTTGATTGGGGTCAGCGGGCCGCTGGCGGTGGTCTGCAACATCGTTCCATCCCAGCCCGCCTTTGACGGCATCATGGCCCTGTCCGCTGGAAGCACAAAAACAGCGTTGAAGGATATTGGTATCCTGGCTGTTCACTGCATTGCATGGTTTGCACTGTATGTTCTGCTCGCCACTTGGCGAAAAAAACAATCCATCTAATAATCTGGAAAAAGTGTCAGCCCAGCGGCGGTTTCACTGCTGGGCTGCATTGTTATCACCGATTCAATCATTTGCCGGGGCTGAATAGTGCGCCTGCACTGCGGCCGGAAGCTCGTCATACTGCACCTCGCTCCAGTCCAGAACACCCCTGACTGGCATGACAGTCAGGCGGATAAAGGCTCCTTCCTTCAGTTCCCGGGAGGTCCCGAAGGTGATCTCTTTCTCGCCGCCCTTTTCATCATAGGCCGTCAGTGTGTAGGAATAGGGCAGGTTGCCTTTGAAGCTAATGACGCCCCCCTTGGTATCCACCTGTTCCACCTTGCTGTTGTCAATCTGGGCGTAATACTCGGTGCTGCCGGAGCCGGAGAGGAACCATGTGCAAAAGCCGATCAGACCAATGAGCAGGACAGCGGCGGCACCCATTACGATTTTCACTTTTTTCTTCATATTATTTGACACTCCTTACCAACCTTTTTTAGTGATGACCCGTTTGGGCTTTTTTGCCGTCTTTGGGCCTGCGCCTCTTTTCGCTGTCGCCACAAAAGCGGCGGCAATCAGCAAAGCGGCCAGCAAACTGAACATACATAGCAGCGGATTCCAATGGACAGCCGCATCATAGCTGCGGTATCCAATCAGCCCCATGCTTGCGGTCACGGGATACACATTCGCCAAGGTCATGTTCCCCGCCGCGAACATCCCGCCGTAGCCGTAGACAAAGGCTACCACCGCTCCAATCAAGTGCCCGTTTGGAATGCGGGCGGCAATGGCGATGACCGGCAGGACGGCGATATAGAGGAACAGGCAGTTGGCCGTAATCTGCAAC